>WLWF01000300.1_pt1 | contig 48532 bp, 72 predicted proteins | sample 6718331 | NCBI WGS metagenome assembly WLWF01 (sample SAMN12718692, study PRJNA515312) | sponge metagenome | isolation source: marine sponge | host: Mycale hentscheli | place: New Zealand: South Island, Marlborough, Capsize Point | collected 2003-05-01 | reverse complement strand
TAACAGACTTGGCTAATAGCAAATGGGATACACAACAGTTTGGTTATGTACAAGCTAGACAAGAAGCTTATGGTTCTATTGCTGACCAGTTAGATATGCAATACTGGGATGCAGTCAATGGTACAACTACATGGAAAGACCACATAGCTACAGTTAAATTAGACAATCCAAAACCTGCATAAATAATCTGTTATAATAGTCCTCATGGATTTTATAATTGGATTTTTACTAGGGTATTTTTTAAAAGAAATTAGTTCTTATCTTAAAAGATTAAGTAAGTGGGACTACGATAATTCTTATGATAAAGAATGGGACTGGATGTCGCATGAGGATTTACCATAAATGTCAAACAACAATGGCTATACCCAAAAGGAACTTCTCAATATGGTTATTGAACGACTAGACAAAATAGAAGATAAGCTAGATGCAAAGCTAGATAAATCAGAATTTTATAAAGTATTGATGCTCATTGTAGCAATAGGTGGAGTTGTAGCTGCAGCAGTAATGTAATGCTAAGACTTCTCTTAGCTTTATTTTTATTAATACCTATGCCTGTATTGGCAGACCATGTACCTACACAACCTGTTTATGGTCAAGACCTTACAACAGATAATACCGCAGGAACTATAACTATTGGTATATTAAGTTCTGATGGATTTGAAGATAGCCCACCTGAAAATTACACAATATTTTTTAGTGGTTCTAGTGGTATAACTGAAACAAATAGCTTCTGTGTTACTACATCTTTTGGTCATCAAACAAATACTTGGCAATACTATACATTTAGTAATGATGATTTAAAGTATTACTTTGCAGATTTATCAGGAAAAAACTTTTATTTTGCAATTAGAAGTAATAATGAAACAGATAATAGTGTTTCTACTTTAACTACTGAAAGTGTTTATAACATTTATGCAGGTCTACCATTTGAATTTAACCAAACAGATTGGTCAGCACCTACAGGAACAGATGCTTGTAATCCTTATGTAGTTACTACAACTACTACAACTACTACAACAACTACTACATCTAGTACTACAACTACTACAACTGTACCTCCAAAGCCAGAACCTGAGCCAGAACCTGAGCCAGAACCTTACATACCACCACCTCCACCACCACCCAAACCTGAAGAAATTATTGTTGATGTAAAAGTAGAAGGTGTTGATAAGACTTATACACAAGCAGATGTTAATGATGGGACTATAGAACGTGACCAGGAACGTGTAGATAATGAAGCTAAGTTTGGTTGCTTTATGACTAACGCACAGATAGAGCGTGGTGATTGTGATATACCTGAACCTATTGAAGAAGATATTAAAGATGATATTATAAAAGAGGAGGTAGTCGTTGAAGAAATTAAAGAAGATGTGGATGTCATCATTCCTGAGGATGATGTTGTTGTACTCGACCCACCTAAAGAGGAAGTTATTGAAGATGAAGTGGTTGAGTTTGAAGAACCGCCTATTGAGTTCGAGATTATTGAATTTGATATGGAAGATATTGCACCCGAAATCGTGGTGGAAGTACCAGTATTGGTTGAAGATGTAGAAAATGAGCCTATTAAAGAAGATATACCTGAAGTTTTGGAAGAAGATACTCCCGACACAACGTTACCTCCAGTGGAGATTGAACCAGAGAGAGAAGATATAGTCCTTACAGAGGAAGAAGTTACTGTTGAAGCTGAAGAAGTTACTGCTATTGTTGAAGATATAGTTATTGAAGAAGTTACTACTGAAGAAGCTATAGAAATAATTGAACAAGTTAATGACATTGGCGTACAAGAATTAGACCAAGTATCTGTTGAGGTACAAGAAGTAGTTCAAGCTGTTGTTGAGGAAGCTATTGCAGATGTTGAGGAGCTTACTGAAGAACAGGTAGAAGTTGTGGCTGAAGTATTACAAGTAGCAACAGAAGATGTAGCTATTATTGCTGAGTCTGTTAAAGATGATGAGGTTATAGCTGAAGCTGTAGAAGAATATGTTGAACGTGCTGTAGCAAATGCAGACGTTGAAAACTATACATTAGCTGATGTTGTGACTGAAGTACAATTTGAAACCTTTATAGACAATCCAATACAAACCTTTATAGATATTGACATACAAGAAATAAACTTTAGTGACATAGGTAATGACATGACTAATGACCAAAAGGAAAAAGCTCAAGAAGTTGTAGTCCCAGTAATTTTGACTAGAATAGCTACTATGGCAGCTTTCATATTTAGGAGAGGCAATGTTTAAAAAACTAGGTAACTGGGTAATAGATGCAATTAAGGAAACACTTAACCTTAGCTGGACTCTTGTTGGTTTAGTTATTGCTACTCTTACATTGACTGGTTCTGCACAACAAGTAACAGGATTAGCTACTATAATTACATTGGGCATATGGTTAATAACTTTAGGATGGAGAAAGTAATATGGCACATGAAGCAAGAAGAGCAAGTTTAATTAAAAAACACGGATTATCTGGTGTAAATAAACCTAAACGTACACCTAAACACCCTACTAAATCACATGTAGTATTAGCACAAGAAGGACATACTCTTAAACTAATTAGATTTGGTCAACAAGGTGTGTCTGGTGCAGGTAAAAACCCTAAATCAGCTAAAGAAAAAGCTAGAAAAAAATCTTTTAAAGCTAGGCATGCCTCTAATATTAAAAAAGGTAAGATGTCTGCAGCTTATTGGGCAGATAAGGTTAAGTGGTAATATGGCTAGAAGAGTTACATGGCAGTGGGGAGGTAAAACTTATAGTGGTACTTTCATTAGAGAAACTAAAACACATATTTTTGCTAGAACTAAAAATGGAAAAATTAAACGAATCGTTAAAAAGAAGAAGAACTAATGCCGTTACCAGGTGCATATGTTAACAGAAGTAATACAGTTGGTGAGTATTGTAGTAATTGCAAACATTATTCTAATAACCATTGTGTTGCATTCAAAGAGCAAGTAGCAGCCTATGGTTGGTGTAAAGTATGGGAAAAAGTAGGAAATGAAATACGAAGTTCTTAGAGTTAGTAGTGGTAAAGACTCTACATCAGGATTGCTATTTGAAGTAGACAATAACAAACGTACATTTCTAGCATACACATTAGAAGATGAACAACGTGATGTTAAAGTTTGGGGTGAAACTCGTATTCCTGCTGGTACATACAAGCTTAAACTACGTAAAGAAGGTGGATTTCACAACAGATACTCTAGTAAATACGGTAGTCCTTTCCATAAAGGTATGATATGGGTACAAGATGTACCAGGATTTGAGTATATTTTATGGCATACAGGGAACACAGACGAGCATACAGCTGGTTGTTTGATACTAGGTAACACACAAACTAACAATCGTATAGCTAAAGATGGCTTTATTGGTAGTAGTGTTGATGCATATAAGTTTGTTTATCCTCGTGTTGCAGCTGCAATAGAGTCAGGTGTAGACGTAGAAGTAACTTATGTAGATTATGATGGAGATGTCAAAGAAATATCTAATAAAGCAACTGATGATGTCATACTTACAAGTACAGTTATGGATAAATTGTCAGAGATAAGTGGAGAGATTCAAGTAATGTCTGCTAAACTTGATGGCAGAAAGATAGATTAATGGAAAAGAAAAAAGATTATATACCAGGTACACCTCCAGGTTCACAAGGACCTAAGTTTGAAAATTTTGATACAGCTTATGAAGTAGACCAAATACAAAAGATGGCTACAGAATCTGATAGAGCTAACCTTGCTGATATTAATAAACAAATAGCTGCTGCAGATAAAGAGTTAGCACGACTTGCAGGACGTGTAGCTCCAGCACAAGGACGTTCAGCACAAAGCGTTGCTAAATCTGCAAATTATGAAAGTAAAGTAATAGATACTAAAAGATTTCTTGAAAGCGAAAAAGAAGCTATCACAAAAATTTTAGAAGAAAAAAAAGCAAATCTTCCTCAATCATATTCAAGTGCAGTAGAAGAAAAAAATATTGCTAAAAAAACTATTCAAGGACCTCCTGAAATAATTAAAGCTACTGATGTAAAACCTCCTAAGTATACTGCTATTGTAGACCCTAAAGGTGCAGCTATTATGGGTACAGAACCTGCTCCTGCAAAAGAATTACCAAAAACTAAAGCTACGCCAGTTGGAAAAATTTATATAAAAGATGGAGTTATGCAATATCCAGAAATGAAAATAGGTACAACAACAGATGCTAAAGGTAATCGTGTTCCTATAAAAGGTACAGGTCCTGCAAGAGAATATGTTGCAGAACGTATGCCTATGTCAGACAAAGAAGTTATACAAAAATATGAAAAAATGGGTGCTGATTATCAAGCTAAACTAGCACAAGAAGCTGTAACTCACGAAAAATTAGAATTTGATTTTGAAAAAGGTGAAACTCGTATTGTAGGACATGATGATTTTATTAGAGTTGAAGGTCAAGAAATGTATGCAAGAACATCTGGTAGAAAAAATCAAGTAGTTGTTCCTGCAGCTAAAGCTAATGAAGCTATAGAACGTAGAGTAAATTTAACTAAACCTAATACACCTCAAATTACTTCTAATATGAAATGGGAAGATGTACAAAGAGAAAAAGCACAAAGAGCTAAAGCATCTTCACAACAAAAGTTTATTGGAGATAAAAGCGGTATTGTTCCTAATGAAAATGCACGTACTTATGGCGTATCAGATGAAGCAAAACGTAATATGGACTTTAAAATTTCTAGTGCTGCTAAAGCTGCAGCTGCTAGTAAAGTAGCTAAAGCTATGAAAAACTTAGGTGGTAAAACAAATGTATTGAACATACCTATTTTGACAAAAGGTTCAGCAGATAAAATATTTAAAGATTTTTTTGGTAAACAGGACTATAGTAGTTAATGTTTATTAAAGATAAAAGAAAACGTAACCAAGATGGTACATTTAAAAAAGATGTTCGGTGGACACCCTGGTCAGAATCATGGAGTTATAAGATGAGCCAAGAATACAAAGATGTATTAAGTAAAACAGTATGGACATTTGTAGAAGCTTTTATATCAGCATTAACTGTTGCACCTTTAGTAGGTGTTGACGCTAACGCTGTACAATTAGCCGCCTTATCTGGTGGAGCTGCTGCGTTAGTAGTTGTAAAAGAGTTTGCTAAAAAACAAATCGGTCCTAAAGCAAAACCAGCGAGTAAATAATATGGCAAGATTTAAACGTATGAAGTCAGATTTATATAATAAGTTTGATGCTGAAGATAAAAAAAATTATGGTATTAGTATTGATTATCAATCTTCTAGAAAAGTAGCTAAAAAACAACTTCAAGCAATGAAAGCAATGCAAAAAAGTTTTGGTAGTTCACAAAATGCTAATCTTAAAACATGGGAAGATAGAAACCGTGCTATTAAAGGTTCTAAATTAAGTAAGTAATGAGTTACACATACGGTCACGAAGCTGCTAAAAAAAAGAATGATATGAACATATATCGTAATCTTGCTAGAAAAGGTATTAGAACTAAACAAGCTAAAAAGTTTGGTAAAAAAGCATTAGGTTCAGGATTTTTTCCAGGTATTCCTGGTGGAAACCTTAACTCATATGGTCGTTCAACAGCTGCATATATACAAAGCTGGCAAGATAGAAACAATTCTAATAACGGAACAAAGTTAAATCCATAATGCAGTTACCTTATTCAGTTCCAGATTATAAAGGCACAGGTAAAAAAGAAGCTGAGTCACGTATGGACCAAGCATTTGCTTTATCTAGTATGTTTAACAAAAAAAGAGTTATGTATCTTAAAAAAGCTAAACAAGCTACTGAAGAAGGTAAATACAAATACGCTGAAGCAATGTTAACTAAAGCTAGTCTTTCTGAAAAAGATGCTATGAGATTTGGTGTATCAGGTATAGGTTATAGTAGACGTTCTAAGTCTAAGTAACACCTGACCATCTATTTAAATAACCCTGTAACAACTCTCTATAAGCTACTTTAGTACCCATAGACTGTCGTCCATCATATATATCATGATGCCATTTACATAGTACAGCTGTATTATCTACATTATATTTACGTGCTTTGTTGCCACCCATACCTATATCTTTTATATGAGCTAACTCTAACCATTTATTACTGCCACAATTTGCCCACTCACACGCGTTTCCAGCCCTTTTAAAAGCCTCTTCTCGTATTTGTGCTATATCATCCATTAATATCATACATAGTATATTTAAGTGTAATTTCTTCGTTAGCTTTAATAGGACGTAATGGAAACAAATGATTGACATAAGTACCCTGCATACGTTTTACTTCACAGTTAGGATTGTCGCTATGGTTTATGAATCCTCCTAAAGGTGTGCGTATTACTTGTCCTTTATCATCCATAAATACATGCGTTACACCTATGCTTGTCTCTAAATCACGTATAGCTCTGATAGTAAACAGACCTAGACCTTCTATCTTGCTAGGTTGTATAGTTAAATATTTAGGTAAAGGTCTGTATGTTGGTGCATTATCCATAAATTGTAAAGTATTTTCCTGTTGGGAAGTTCCAAGATTTTAATACATCTATCCAACGTACTTTATTTTCTTGAAGTCCCCACTTACCTTCGTATATTGCATTAGATACATACATAAATAGCTGTGTACTACACTTACCATTGACTGTACCTACTCCTTGTGGTAGGTCTAATAATTGCTGCATGTAACGTAACGTACTGTCTGTTACTGCACCTGTATCTATGCCTCTAGCTGTCATTAAATTATCTGGTGCATGCTCACCGTTAGCTACAGTAACTCTTTTAGGTGCTTTTTTAGCAATATTTTTTAAGTTATGTGTTGTTTTAATGTCTATAGTTAATGTTTCTTTGTTAACTGTATAAGAAATCCAGACTTCTTTATTGTCTTTAGTTAAACCTAGAAACCTTTTACCTCCAAATGTATCTAGTGTAGAAGCTAACTCTCTTAACTTTGCAGCTGTTTCTCTGTGTTTAAACCTAGCTTTTAATTCACCATCAGTTGTAACTTCAGATGCATCACGCATTTTTTTACTGTAATCTGTAAAACTATTTTTCATTCTTCTTCTCCTAACTGTGCAAGATGCCAATTGTAATCATTAACAAACTTGTCCATTAATACCCTAAGACTTATTGTGTCAGGTGCTACATTGAAGGTATCGCTACCACATGCTTTGCTAAACTGTTGCGCCCATACTTTCATAAACTTAGGACTGTTAAATATATTTATTTTATTTATATCTATTGATTGTTTCTTTTTAGCCATTTGAATCCTCAAAATAATTTTTATGACAATCGTCACATTTATGCATCCAACCTATGTCTGTAATGTATGCTTTCTTACAGTCTTCACATTGGAAGTTATAAATTTCTGATACGCCATTTTTTCTATCGTCTAATATTTTTTTGTTTGTGTAATAACTGAATTGCTCGTTATTCATTAGTTCCTTTCCAACAATGTTTACTACTGTTCCAGTGATGCCAGCCATCATTGTAGACTAGCCAAGCTGCGTATCTTGTAGCAACTTCTGGATTATTTCTATCACCTATTATACCAAGCTTAGATTTTAACCAAGACCAGGTATTGTCATTGAACTGCCAGAGTCCAACGTCATGCGTACCATCTTTGTTAACTCCTATCACAGTAGGTCTACCGCTACTTTCGCAGTATATAACTTTTGAAGCACGTATGACGTCTTCATCTTTAAAATAACTTTGTATTATAGGTTGCCATTCTTTTACAAAATACACCATATAGTTTGTTTCTCGGCACTCTACGTACTCAGTTAATTCAGCAGGTGTAGGCACTGTTACGTACATACACGCTGCTAAAATAAATTCTATCATTAGCTAATGGTAGTTCTCGTAGGTACTTTAGTGCAGTAGTAACTGACAAGTCCCTTAGTCTTAGTAGGCAGTGTAGTTATTTCATAACCTTCTGCTCTTAAATTAAACAGTATACCGCCAAATCTGTGGCAGTATAACTCTGTTACAAACTCCCAGTTAGTTATAGGGTCTGAGTTCATAAACTCTTCTAATGCCCAAGCTACTAACTGTGTTTTACTTTTAATATAAGAGGGTATACTTACTCCTCTAAATGTATTAGGTATCATAGCTTTCCTTTCTATCTATCGATAACATCAGGACGTAAAACCTGAGTCTTACTAAGTCCTTGATATCTTCTTTTCTTTTTAGATTTAGCAGCTCTACGCTGTAGACGATTTGCCATCTAAATTCCATTCTTTAGGTAGGTCTGAGTTATCAAGCCACCATGACTTACGCCACTTACCACTATGTCCTCCGCATATTACAGGGTCATTAGTGCTGCAGGTAAAGTCTGGACTTTTCTCTGACCGTTTACTATTACGATTATCGTACACCATCTGTCCACAAAATGGACATTTAAGGTCGTCACGATATTTATTTTGTTGTTCCATCTTTTTAACAACTCCTCCCAGCATATCACCAGCTGGTTGTACACCTGGCTCTGTGCTATCATTTACTTCAAGTCCTACAGCATCAAGCTTTTCTTCTATTGACATACTGTCAAAAGATTCTTGCGTAACAACAGTAGGCATATCAACAAGCTTTTCTATGTAATTAAAATACATATCTAGCTGTTCATCTGTCCATGTTGTTTTGTCTGCAGGTAACTTCTTTAGTTGTGCATACTGATTTGCAGAACCGAGTATCTTGTTAAGAGTCTCTGGTGATTCTACATTAGCAGTCATACCTTGCACTGTTTCTGCTATAAACTGTACATCTTGACTCATGATTCAGTACCTAAAATACTATCCATGATTGCATTATGTGCAGCTTTATCTTCAGCTGATAGTTTGTTTTCTTTCTTACGCATATCAACTTTGGTAACTTCTACCTTAGCATCTTTAGCAGCATCTTCTGCTGTGTAAGGCTTAGGTACATAACTGTCGTTAGTTGCACCAGTTGCAGAGTGTTCTTCTTCAGTCTGTTTACTACCAGACCATAGCTCTACACCTAGACCGAACCTCATACATGCACGTTTGAATGCATCAGACTCTGCATCTTTTAGATTGTTACCATCATTAAACTTGGCATTGCCTAGCTTAAAGGTATCAACATCACCGAAGCCATCATAACTACCCATACCTTCTATGGTTATAGTTCCTTTAGCACCGACAATGCGTTTTTCTCCATTGTGTGTACCATATATTGGTTCACATGACCAGGAGTATGTCACACCACTATCACGTAGTCTTTCTACATAATTAGCGTGTGGTACGTAATCACCAAACTTCCCAGCAGGTGCTTTTTTAACTAGCTCCTGTGGAAATGGGGACAACAAGTCAACGTTATTCATATAACATTCCTTTCTTAAAAGTACGTTTCTTACGTAAAGGAAAGAAACGTACTGGTTTATTCTTCTTCTTGTGTATTCAAGTCTATCATTGCAGCAATATTAGTTACACCTCTTTCTAAAGGTATTAACTTTACATCACCTTTGTCATTAGCAAGTATTACTTGTGGTCTATCACCTAAACCAGAGTATTCTATACTCGTTAACTTCCATTTAGACTTGACAATTAAGTTAGCCATATACTTATTATAATCACGCATCTTCTAAATTTACAAGGTATTCAGCTGTTACACCTGTACCTGGTTTTACAAAGAGAAGGTACTGACATGGTCTACCCATGCTAGCAAGCTGCTCTTGTGCGTATGTATTGTAGCTTTCTGTACTACCATTTACCCATAAACGTATGTCATTTACGTACATAGTTGTAGGTGTATGGAAGTGTCCAGCTACTGCATAATCAAAGTCAGGCATTAATTTAGCTGCTGCTAATGCTTTCCAACCTAGTAGTTTTTTACCAAAACCATACCAAGGAAATCCACCATGACCTCTTACGTTATCTCCATGCCAGACAAAGAACTTACAGTTCTTACCTAAGTCTGCAATACCAAACCAATGCTCATCACCTGTAGGTATCTTAAAAGATATTCTTTTATCTTTTTCGTACACCATTTGCATGATTTTACCTAGCATTCTGTCGCTATTACTGTCTGGGTGATAGTCTTTTCTAGCTCTACCGCCTAGACTGCCATGGTTACCAATTACCCAAGTAACATCTACTTCCTCAAAGTTAGCAAGTAATATGTCAAAGAACTTTGTCAAGATTCTAGGACCATCTACTGTCACTTGGTTATATAGACTTGCATCTATTAAGTGTGATTGACCTGGGAATATAAGCTCACCTTCTACAATATCTCCTGCAACAAGTACCGCGCACTTTTTTACGTTGTGCGCGTGACGCTGGAGGTTTGTCAAGGATACTATCTTATTAGCGTACTCAACAACTCTTGCCTCAGCTACTTCTGTGCTATAATCAGGAGTTACTTTTGCAAGTTGTACGTCTGATAATATAGCTACAGCAACCTCGTCATCTTTTTTTCGTTTAGATACTGTAGGTTTAGGTATTTTAGGCTTATCCCATGTTCTTAAATTAGTATGTACTGCTTCTAATAAAGCTTCAATTAGGTCGGCTTTTTTATTTTTAGCTTTATCTAATTGTTTTAATAAACGAAGATTGTCTGCTTTAAGCTGTTGTATCTTAATTGACTCAGCTTCTGCAAACAGTTCGTCTATATCTTTATTATTCGGCATCTTTTACCAAATTTAGAAAGTGATTCCGTACTGCAGATTCACTTATTTTGATACCAAAATGTTCTCTCAATAATCTTGAAACAACGTATGGTTTTAATTCACGTCCAGCAAGTACACGTTCTTCACAGCCTAACCAAAAAGGTTTAGCGTCTTCTGTGATTCTATCTAGTATCTTGCTGATTTTACCTGTTTCTGCTTCTGACAGCAGTTTATCTATATCTTTCATAGTATTCATTATACTCATATATATTTTAATATGGGTATTTAATTTAAGAAGCCCCTCCTCCATTCCCTCGATACTTCGCGCACCTTAGGGGTGCACTCGTATCTCCGTCTGGATACCGTGCTTCTTTAGGTATAGGAAGTGAAGTGGTGTTCACTATAGGATGATTGTTGACATCATTTGAAACCTTGTTCGTAGCTCTCTTACGACTCTATTCCACTTCCGAGTATAAGCTTGACAGAGGAAAGGGACTCTGCACTCTTGCGAGTTACTTATGTTCTTTCCTACTGTATCACATGTTCAATTTAAGTCCATGCTCCTTTACTTCTTCTATGTTTTTAAGATTTATAATATTGTATTTCTTAACTAAATTATTTACATCAGCTAATAGATTAAAACCAGCAGTATCACCAGTCGCACCAAACACATGCATGTCTGATACCCATATTCTTCTAGCTGGTTGTGTGCCTAGCCATTCTAAAGCTGGACCGTCTACAACATTACCGTAACCTGAATGTTCATCTAAATATTTTTCAGATACACGCTTACCATTTTTAGCAATAATACGTAAATTACCTGCAACACCTGTACCATTGTACATAGCAATAGTAACTGCAGGTAATAGCTGCATAATTTCTAAGATATCTTCACCATTAAACGACATAGAACCAGATGCATCAATAAGTATTGTGCCACCTAGTTGTGTCATCTTTTGTTTGAATATCTTTTTATCTACACAGTATCTGTTAATGTATTTAGGATTGTAACCAAAGTCAGCTGGTCTATATGCTCTACCACCTTTAAGTCTACCTTGCAGGTTAACAGTTAATGGAGGTTGATGTATAAACATTTCACCCCATGTACCTGTACCTTGAGTACTTCTGTACAACATGTCAGCCAAATCATCTCTAGTACGTTGTTCTAAAGAACCACCGCCTAGCTCATTAGATTTCTCTGATTCACCTTCACCTTCACTCATACCAGGTTCGGTATTAGGTTTTGGTTTAGGTTTGTATACTTCATCTTGTGTAGGTGCATCCCTGAACATGTCAAGTATTGCACTCAATGGTTCTGCATACTTTTGTACTTTACGATAGCTAATAGTTTGACCATAGCCATGATTAGTTATACTTTGATAGTACATCGTAATAACTTTTTGTGCATAATGAATTTGATTCTTACGATATTCAGTAACAGTATCATCATTATGAATCATGTTTATAGCTGATGACATAACAATCCATTCATCATTGTATTTGTAACTACTATATCTACGGTTAGAATCTTCATCTGGTACTCGCCACCTACTAGCTAGACCCATAAGTATTATTTCTGCAATACCTGATTCATAAATTAGCTTGTTAGTTTTCTGTTGTATCATTTCTAAACACTGAGAAGGTTCAGATAATGCAAGCTTGTTCTCGTATAAAAGATGGTTAATTCTAACTTCTTCTAATACATGAACAGCCTCTGCACGTACACCTGGTTTTAGCTTACCCATAGTTTTAGGACTCCACTTGGCATGACCAAGTTCATGTCTACGTATCATACGACTATGGTTAATACCACATTCCTCACACTCTCTGTCGAGTGGAACTGTCATTTGTCTGTTGAGATTATCTGTAGAACCTTCGGGACTGTTGTTAACAGTACCTACTACTTCCCATTTCTCACCAGTAACAATCTCTGGATACGGATAAGCTTTACTGTTAGGCACGAGCTAATGTAACAGCATCTATAAGCTCTTCTGCTTTGTCTGCAAAGATTAGCTTGGCTGCTATTTCAGGTGTGAAACCTTTCTCTTGTAGTGAAAAGAACTCTGTCCATGCACGTACTGAGATACGTTCCTCATCATCTTCTACTAATGTTGTGTCATTGATAACACCATGCCACTCATCTGGAAATTTTTCCATGGCTTTAGGGTGTATTGTGTCAACATATATTTTTACAGGAAATCTGTCTTTCAAAGCCAAAGGTAATGACTCTGGTGGACTGTTAGTTGTAGCTACGACTTGAAAGCCTTCAGCTGGTTTAACTGTCTCCTTTGTATCGTTATTCAATGTCAACATAGCTATATCTTGGTCATCAAGAATAGCGTGTAGGAATGTCATAGCATCTGGTGATGCATGGTCTATCTCATTGATAACCAATCTACCACCGTTACGCCATGCTTGAATAGCAATACCGTCATGCCATTCAAATCCACCATCTTTAGCTGGTTTGTAAAAACCTTCTAAGTTGGCTGCTGCTGTATCTTCTGTCATAGTGATTTGGTAAACAACTTCGTCACCATTTGTATCGTATGGTGCATTTTGTTTAACTGCACTATATGTTTTACCTGTACCTGGAGGACCGAAGAGTAAAACTCTACGACTTCTACCTAGTACTTTTTCTATTAGTTCCCAACAATTTTCATTGCTCATAGTATCTCCTTATTTATAGGGATGTATCGACAGTAAATGTCAATAACATCATTTTTATTTTTTCTTTGTTGTATTTCAAACTTACCTTTGTCACGTAAGTGTGAAATGTTTGCTTGAGTCATGGACTCAATATTTGCTTTAACGCCACTAATCCACTTATCTTTTTCACCGATAATAAACCATTCGTTTGGATTAGCTAGAAGTACTCTAACTTTATCATCCGTTAACAGCGTAGGTTGTTTACCTTTTCTGTATTGGTTTGGTTCTGGTGGAATAGCTGGACGCATACCGTTAGGCATCATCTGTTATCTCCTTTAGATAATCGTCTACTTCATCGCCAATGTTAGCTACGCTATGCATAGCATTTTCTAGAACTTGGGATTGCAGTAGTTCTTCATCGTCTGCTAGATTGATTTGAATACTTGTTGGAGTCATAATCATCCAATCAGTAAACAAACCAATATCTATTGCCTCATCACGTATTTTGTGTAGCTCATCTATCGTAACAGAATCTACATTCCGCAATCTAGGATGAGTTGTAACGTAATCAGTCATTTCCTCTGCACGTTGCAGATTTACAATTTCCATACCTTTGTTTAAAGCATTGGCAACATTATCTGACCATACTTCAACACGATATACCATTGTGACTGGTTTTTCTCCAATACGTAATGCTTTTTTATCATTAGTTGTGTCATTAGGATTGTATACAGCTGTATAGTTGTATAACTTTTGTTCCTGTTTTGACGCACCTAAATGCATTAGATGTTCTTTCATAGATATCCTTTCATAGTTAATAAACGCGAATGTCGTTCACGGAGATACGACAGACGCGGATGCTTTATAAGCACCTCACAGTCCAGATTAGGGCATGAAACAAACAATACTTTCGTATATATTGCATCTGAACTGTAAGCTACGTACATATAGATAGCTTGTAACAAACTAATTCACAACGTTTGCGGGACTAGTTAACCTGCCTTCGTTATCACCAGTGGCAATAAGGACAATGTGCGTGGCTTCGTGTACCAAACATAATTAAATGTCGTTAACTTCGTAGTTGCTCTTATCAATTTGCTACAAGCTACTTATATAAATAGCTTGTAACACACCCCGAAACTTATCCAATAGGTTCGTTTACTGTTTCCTTAGGAAACGACCACAAACTAATTTCCATTCAATAACTATCCTGCGCATAGTTTGTGTTTCGGTCAATGTGCTACAAGCTACCTACAATATGGTCTAACGGAGAGAACTATGAAAACTCTCATTGTAAGTAGCGGAGTATTTATTCTAGTATGCTTGAATATTTAGATATACTAAATATTCTTGGTTCATGCGAAGTAAACGTAATGTAATCATTACCAATATCGTTTACCATTGCATCAATTTGTTTAACAGCTTCATCCATATCAACGTCTCCATTGAATGTAAAATCAACAGATAAAACATTTTCATTTCTTCTAGCATTACTATCTACATATTTGTACGTCATTCTTCCTCCTTCATAAGCCAGAAAGCCTCTATCTCTCCAGCACAATTTTCACAATAAGTGTTACCTGAAATATAAGCACCACCATTATGTGTGTGATGCCATTTATCACAGTTATAACACTGTAGCCAACCACCCATTATCTGTTATACTTTTCTATTAATTGTGTGAATGAATCTGTATGATATAACTCTACTTCATTAAAGTCTTCCATTGGATACTCAGTTTTATGTGGTTCGGGTAAATCATATTCAAACTCATCTAGAAATCTATTAACAATTCCTACTTTGTACATTTCTGCAATGTGTTGCAATAACATAAATGGTTCACCCCATGCACTATCAAATGTAATAATTAAATTATCGTCATTTATTGTAACTGTAGTTTCAAAGTCACCCCATTTTGTACCCCAATTTAGATATTGCCAGTCAATAGAATTAGTACATTTATATTTTTCTTTTAAACTATCAAGTGTCATATCCAATACTGGAGTTCTTGTACCATTTTCGTCTTCATACCAGTTTTTGTATTTGATATCATCAATAGTAATTGCACCGCTATGCATATTGTCAAATTCCTTTGGTGTTGGCATAGTATTTGTTAATGAATATGTACCATCATCATTAGTTATGTCATCTATTAATTCTTTAACACAATCTTGACAACCAGTAATTGTAAGTTCGTTTCTGCACCAGTTAGGCATTATTCCTCCTCGTATTTATTAGCAATTTCATTGATTTCCATCATGAATGTTTTGTAATCATCTGTTACGCCTGGTTCATTGTTTACATATTGAGTAAAACCATCACGAATCATGTCATTACCTAACATATTTGCTAAAGATTTCTTTAGAAATTCTGGATTGTTTTCTACAATTTCATCTTGCATTGTAAATACAATAGTAGTTAAAGCTACAAACCTCATTTCTAATTTTTGTACTTCATCATTTAATTTATCTAATGATATTTTCATAGTTTCCTTTCGTCATTAATTGTTTATATAGTTTTTAAGCAGCGAATGTATCTGCCAAGGGGAGACAGATACAGACGCGTTTCTTTTAATTAAAAGGGTGAATCATCAAAGATAAACTTTGACGCTGTAATTCCTAAAACGTCTAAGTCATTAGCTATCTTTGTATCAACTAACCCTTCATGATATGCAGTTACTGCATTCTCAATCATTGTGTTTAGTTTATTAATTTCGGCTGCATTTAATATGGGTTTAATCACATCTAATGCATTTTTAATATCTACGATATTATCCATAGTATTCCTTTCATAGTTAGTTTAAGTATACTAGATACTTAATTTAGTTTGTTCGTAATATACATCTTCAATAATGCTTTCTTCGTATTCAGCATGTTCAGTCTTAGCTACGCCAAGTCTGTGATATTTCCAAATGTTTTCGCCATGTGATACTAATTTAACTCCACAACTGTTATGTATGTATAAAGGATATTTCTTTTTACTTATATACCAGTAACGGTCACTTGTATTTTCAATATCTTGTTCACAATAGCCACAAATTACACCTACCATAGTTACCTTTCTCGTTATCACGTTTTTGTTAATAGTTCTCGTCCAGATAAAAAAACAGTAGTCTGGCACATTGAGTACCAGACATACTGTATATATAAATTAGGCTTTTTGTGCCTCTAGAAGTAGATTTTGTCCACAAGGCTTGCATAAGTTTCTATACCAGAACTCATAATTCTTGTAACTATCCCCTTCTTTCTTAGAGCGTTGCTCACGAAAGTTAAAGCCAAGTTTCACTTGTCTATCACCCTCATGATTATCCGCATTACAAGTAAATGTTTTACTATCTACTTGTGTCGCAGTATCTTTAGCTACCTCTGTATCTACTGCTGTATCTACAGTCATAATTTCATCTAGTTCCATTATATCTCCAATCAATTTATAGATAAAAGAAAGAGACGGAATGTCCCTTCCGCAAGGATAAGGGACATGTAGGACAATCAGAGGGTGAAGGGGATAGCAGATGTACGGTAGTAATATGTACCTTGATATCACTATTGGACTTATTACTAGGGGTATATATGTCTATGACTTACATACAGTATCAAGGCACATCATTAAACTACCATACCTCTGTATTTAAATTTATATACTGGCATATGTAGGACATATATGTCTATACAGATACAGACTAAGCTTGACTCTATAGAAACTTTAGTTATGACTATCTGTATATAACTGTATCTGTATAGTCACTTGACCTACATATGTCAATCTAGACGTTATATATTATATATGTATGTCTAGAAATATATTCTGGTAATTCTGTACAGTAAAAACCCAGTTAGTATAAGGCATTTGGACGTGAGCGGGCATTAGTGTTATTGGAAGCTAATCAAACAGTTTCCTAAGTCCTTGGGTACTGCCTTTGTCTTTCTAGTGTACTGTCTCGCCAGTCAGCAGCTTTCCGCATCCCGATTGCAACTTCACCTGTAACAAATTACTTGTGTTTGATGTTTGTAATTAACAGGACTATACCATATAATTAGCACTACGCAAACATCTACAGGAAGATAGTTTTTTATGGTCGAATCATCACATAATGTAATCTGTATAGCAGAGGGTTGTAGGAAGAGATTAACAGGTAAAAAACGTAAATTCTGTTCCCCTAAGTGCCAAAAGAGACAGTTTGCAAGAGATTCAAGACATAACAAGAAAGCTGAACAAAAACCTATTAACATAGAGCGTAAGTCTGACGAGGGCGATTACGCTTCAGTTAGGCGAGGACAGCATTACCGAGCTTTCGTAAGTGAGGGAATAGCTGACCAGGTTGCAACAGGCGACATGACGGTAGCCAACGCGGCTTCCCTCCTTGGTTGCACTTCAGCTACCGTTAGTCGCATGCTCGCTGCCTACAAGATAGACAGTAGAAACGCTATAGCTGCAGAAGACTGGGAACTCTCCGAAGATGCTAAGGGTGCATTAGAAAATTTTTCTAACTTCCGACAACGCTATTTCCGAACCGAGCTAGGTAAGAAGTATGAAACCGCTCCATTCCATATAAACTGGATAAATAACATTATTGATAGTATAGAAAACGGTAAAGAGTTATTAATACTGTCACCCCCTCGACATGGAAAAACTGAACTGTTAATACATTTTGCTGTATATCAAATATGCAAGAACCCCAATACACGTATTATGTGGGTAGGTGGTAACGAAGATATAGCTAAAAACGCATTATCTGCTGTACTTGACGTACTAGATACTAATGAAGAACTTAGAGAGGACTTCTGTCCACCAGGTGCATCTTTTAAACCAGATAACAGGTCAGGTAAAAACTGGTCACAGAATCAATTTACTGTAGGTACACGTACTGTTGCAGGTATTAAATCACCAACAATGGTAGCTGTAGGTAAAGGTGGAAAGATTTTATCTCGTGACTGCGATATTATTATTGCTGACGATATTGAGGACCACCAAACTACACAACAACCAGGTGCTAGGGAAAGTACTAGACAATGGTGGACTACAACATTATCTAGTCGTAAAGAGGAACATACAGCTGTAGTTGTAATTGGTTCAAGACAGCACCCTGATGATTTATATAATCATTTATTAGCTGCAGATAACTTTACGAGTATTGTAGAAACAGCACACGCTATAGATTGTGCAATACCAGAACATGAAGAAGAAAATCACACAGACTGTATGTTATGGGCAAGTAAACGTTCCTACAAATGGTTAATGTCTAGGTTACACTCTGCTGAATCTACAGGTGGTAGACAGACATTCGAAATGGTGTATTACAACCAAGCATACATAGAAGGTACACAGATATTTACTATGAACATTATTGACCAATGTATGCGACCAGATTTAGTTATGGGGCAGATGTATCAGAACTTACATTTAGTTGCTGGACTTGACCCTGCATCATCTGGTTATCAAGCTGCAGTACTTTGGGGTATAGACCAATACAAAGGTGAGTTATACCTAGTTGATTTAGAAAATAAAAAAGGTGGAGGTATCAGAGCTGCACTTGACCAAATGGCTGTATGGTTACACGAGTACGATTGTAGACATTGGATAGTAGAGGAAAACGGTTTTCAGTCTGCAATTAGACAAGATGCAAGTATAAAAGAATTTACTTTACGTACTGGTATTACTGTACAGGGACATCTTACAGGTAAAAACAAACATGACCCGCTATATGGTGTAGGTGCTATGGCAGACTTATTTGAAGATAGACGTATACACTTACCTGTCGGTGATGGTGTGTCAAATGCAAAAGTACAGCAATATAGGCAACAACTGTTATACTTTGATGGTAAACCTGTTTCAAAGCGAAATAAGGAAAAAACTGATATAGTTATGGCTAGTTGGTTTCCTATGAAGGTTTTTAGACGTATGCAAAAAGAGCATACTGCGGACATGGGTTTAGACTATAATCCTAGTTATGGAGAGTACAAAATGACGGAGATGAACAACGCACCATGGGAATAGAAAACATAGATGTAAAAAATTATAAAGAAGTTATAGCTAATGCTGCTAACTTAACATCTGGTAAAAACGTACAAGAGAGACAAGTTAGTAAATCTAGAATTAAAGCTATCTTAAATGGTGGACCTGATGGTATTAAAGCATTACTAGGTGACACAATGGAAACCTCGGATGCTGATTTATTACCAGCTCCTAACATGTTGCAGTCTGGTATTGACCGACTTGCACAAAAAATTTCAGGTGTACCTCAAGTAAGAGTAGATGTACCTAATGAAGTAGATTCTGCTAGAGCAAAAAATCGTGCAGAGAAACTAGAACGTATTGTTACTAGCTATGATGAGAAACAAAACCTTAACTTACAGTTAGCACAAGCTGCTAGATGGTTACCAGGTTATGGTTTCTGTGCATGGGTTATCTCAACAAAAAGAGATGCTAACGGTTATTATTATCCATCAGCAGAACTAAGAGACCCTTATGATACATTTCCAGGAAACTTTGGACCTGACCAAAAACCAAGAGAGTTAGCTGTTGTACGTAGAGTACCTAGATATAAACTAGCTCAAATCTATCCAGAGTTTGCTAAAGAGATTTTAAAACAAGATGACGAGGATGATACAGGTCAAGAGTATCAAGACTATGCAACACCGTTTATGTCATATGACACTAATCGTGAACAACAATGGGAAGATAATACTTCTCAAGGTGTAAGGATTATTGAGTATTATGACCAAGGTGGAACATACATTATATTCCCTGAAAGAAACTTAATATTAGATTTTATACCTAATACATTAAGCACACCTCCATTTGTATTTGTTAAGCGTGTATCTTTTGACCAACTTAAAGGTCAGTATGACCACGTAATAGGTTTAATGGCTATGATGGCAAAAATAAACATTATGTCAGCAATAGCTATGGAAGATAGTGTTTTCACAGAAACTAACATATCAGGTGAGATAGAGAGCGGACAATACCGAAAAGGTAGATTTGCAATAAACTATTTGTCACCAGGTACACAGGTTTCTAAACCACAAAACAATATGCCGTATCAGTTGTTCCAACAAGTCGATAGATTAGAAAGACAACTACGTATGGTAGGTGGTTATCCAGTTACTGATGATTCACAGTCACCTAACTCTTTTGTTACTGGTGCAGGATTATCAGAACTTAACTCAACTATGTCATTAATGATTAATGAGTATAGAGAATTAATTAAAGTTGGTTTAACAGAGATGGATGCAAAAAGATTAGAGATGGATACAATCATGTCTTATCAAACAGGTATTACTAAGAAACCTATAGCAGGTTATTTAAACGGTACTGCATTCTCTGAAAACTATCAACCATTAGTAGATATTGGTGGAGATTATAGAACAAGACGTATCTATGGTGTTATGGCAGGATTTGATGAGCCGCAAAAGATTGTGACTGGTTTACAGTTACTACAAGCTGGTGTTATAGATATAGAAACATTACAAGATAATATTGATGGTCTTGAAAATGTAGCTAAGGTACAAGAACGTATTAGAAAAAATAAAGCAGAAACTGTTTTATATGATTCAATACTTGCTAGGTCTGCACAAGGTGACGTACAGGCGACTATGGCAGCTATAGCTATATACGAAAACCCAGGAGATGTACTAGAAATATTAAGACAGTTTTATACTCCTGAAGAACCACAGATGACACCTGAACAAATGGCTATGATACAACAACAACAAATGATGGCACAACAAGGAGGTCAACCCCCTACAGTTGCACAAGCGTTAGGTATGTAATGGAATTTGTAGAAAATGAATTTTGGGATATGATTTATCAAGAATATGGAGTGGGAGATGAATTAGATATATTATCAGAAAATGTAACTCAAATTATAACTCCAACACCAGGTATTATAATATTAATAACAAAGGATTTTAATAATGGGTAAAAAAAGAGGCGGAGCTAGACAAGCTAAAAATCCTGCACCTGTACCAGCACCAGGTCCTGGAGCAGGCAAAGGTATGAATAGAACAGATGGTGGACCAGGTTCTGCAGAAATACCTTTAAAACAACCTATACGTAGATTACCTAATGCTGATTATGGTGCAAACAAAAAATTTGTAGGTGGTCAAGAAGTAGTAAATGGTTTGCCTAGAGAAGGAACAATTGATACAACTCCACTTTCTACTAATAGTCCAGGTATAGAAGTTTTTGGTCCTACAGAATTTAAAAATCAACCAGCAACATCAGGCGGTATAACTGGTCCTGGTGTTGGTACAGAAGCTATAGCTGAAGGTGCAGAAGATATTGATATACTTTTAAATGAGTTAAATGCAAGAAATCCTAATAATTTATATATTAAACAATTAATTAATACTCGTAATAAAGAAATACAAACTGGTTTTTTTAATTAAATGTTTAGTAATTATTTAGATTATGAAAATTTCGGTAATTTAAGTCAAAGAGAAAAATCCCGATATAAACAAGCTCAAAGTTATTTGGATGCTAATCCACAATTTGAAGAAAGATTTTTAGGACTTACTGAACGTTATCCAGAATTACCTCCTGTAATGTTAAAAGACCTTGCTGAAACAAATGTAGATTTAGATGGAGAAGCTTTAGTAAAGTTAGTAAACACATGGTCGCAACAAAAACAAATGCAAGCAGCTAACGATTGGGCTGAAGTATCTAAAGATTACAAATCAAAAGGTTATAACGATGATATGACATCTAATATGCTTAAAGTATTTGGTGGTGGTGCAGTTCTTAGTAACGCATTGTTTATGGGTAGAAGAGCAATTGATGCAGTTATACCTGGACAAATACCTACTGATATAGGAGAATATCGTGTGCCAGGATTTGGTATGGTAGATTTTACTCCAGAAGATTTTACAAATCCAATAGAAGCTTTTAAAAATACAACTTTATGGACAATGGCAACATTTGATGCTATGAGTGAGTTATTTGTAAAATATACACCTAGCTATAGAAGTTCTATACAAAAACCTTATATAGATGAAAAAACAGGTGAGTATATAGTTCCTGAAGAATACAACGAGTTAAATCCTTTAGAGCAAGGAATGATGGGTATACCTGGATTAAATTTATTAGTACCTGGTAACAAAGCTTTGTTTAATGGTAGGACTTGGGCTTATGCACAACAAATGAATGCTTTAGATGAATATTTAGAAAATGGTTATACACAAGAAGATGCACAACAGTTTATTCCAATTAACTTAACTAAATCTACAAACAAAGGTCTTGGAGCTGTAGGTAGTTGGTTACAAGAAACAAAAGATTGGATTGGATTTGCACAAGAAGCTAAGGAAAAAGGTGGTAGTCCTTATTTGTTTGAAATGTTAAATCAAGTACGTTCTGGTCAAGCAGTTAATTACAATAGAGATAACTGGCTTACTGTTGAAAGTCTTATGGCTAAGAACAGTAACGGAGATTACAAACCTGAAGTATTAGAACTTATGCAAAGAGGTTGGTCAGAGAATGATGCTATGGGTATTTTTTATAAAAACAATGGTGCGCCAATTGTAAAACCAAATACAGATGGAGATATAAACTGGACATCAATACAAAGACCTAATCAAATAGAAGCTTTTGCAGGTAGAAAATTTATATATAATCCAGAATTAGCAGACGAGTATGCAGAAAAAAGACAATCAAATCTTAATGAAGTATTAGGAATTGAAATACCTTATTCTTCTGGTAGGTATCAAGCATCTTTAAGAGCTGATGTAGGAAGTACTGAGTATCAAAGAATATCAGGTTGGATTGATGGTAGAGAAAGAATACTTCCTGAATTAGTAGGTGGCGGAGCTGTTAAAGCTTTAAAGAAAGCTAGCAAATTAACTAGAACTATTAACAAAGCAGATAAATTTACAGATGTTGAATTAGATGTACCAATACAAACAAAAAATATTATTAATGATTATGTAAAAACAAATAAAGTTAATCCAATAACAGGAGATGCAATAGACGATGTAGATGATTTTTTAACAACTTTTGATTCTACTAACATAAGAAGAAGTCAATTAGTTAAACCTTTACAAAAAGAAATTAAAAATACAAGTAAAGCTATTAATAAAATTAAAAAAGATTGGTACATTTTTGGTGGTCGTGCAACTGGAATGTTTAATTTAACAACAGACAAAGTAGTAAATCATTTAACTGATACAGGAATGATAAATAAACTTGTAAAAAACAAAGAATTAAATGTTTTAAATTACAATCCTTGGACAAAAGATATGCCAGAAAGAATGAAAGTTTTATTAACAGAAACAAATAATACTACTGACATGCAAGATATATTTAGAAAAGTATATAGTGACCAGGGTATTAAAACACCAGGAATGTCTTTACCGTTTAAACTAGACGAACTACCTAAAGGTCAATCGTATATGTTACAAAATGCTGTAAAAACAGTTACAGGTAATGCAGTTTCTATTCCATCTATGGGTTCATTACTAGGAAGAACAGCTAACAAAACTTTACGTACAATAGATAAAGTTGGTAATATACCTAGAAAATTTAATACTCCAACTTCTATGACTGCTAAAATTAGTAATTTATTTGATACTAAAAAAGTTTTAGATAAAGAAGAATTTTATAAATGGCAAGCTACTGGTGAAAGTAACTTTAATAGAAATCTAGGTTTTTACTCAGAATTTTCTGCAGGTATGTCTCCGCAATGGAAAAAAATGTTTTCTATACAACCAACAGATTCTTTAAATTATTACAGCAGAGACAAAGCATGGACATCATTAATAAGACATTTAGACAGTACAGGTTACGATGACACAATTAAAGAAATTGTTTTAAAAGATTTTGTTAAAATAGAAAATTGGAATGTTTCTTCTGCTAATAAATTTGCTAAAAGATTACAGCAAGCTGACGTACAACAAGTTAGAAAACGTGCTGGTGATACTAGAGCAAAAGTATTAGAACGTAGATTAAAAGCTATTAGTAAAGATAATGAAATATCACAAAATGCTTATATGGCTGACCAAGAAGGTGTATTAATAAATAATCAAGCTACACCTAGAATATTTAATCAAACTACTGGAGAGACAGTATTTATTCCTTCAGCAAGTAAATTGTCTGAAGCTGCAGACCAAGGCGCACCTTTAACTAACAACAGAATGATGAATAGATTATTAGGTAGATATTTTCAAGAAATTGAAACTTTAGTAGACAATAAATATTTTATTCCTGCTGCTTTAGATACTATGAAACAAAATATAAAAACAGATGGTTTTTTTGCAGGACTTAAAATACCTACAAGAAAAATAGAAAACGATATGTTTACTATGACAACAGATTTATGGACAAATACTTTCTTTAAACCTAAAGTAATTGCTAAACAATCTTTAACAACAAGAGTTTTATTTGAAGAACAGTTAGCATTTTTGATTCACCCAAATCTTACAAGCTTTTTAGACCATCCTTTACAAACATTGAATTGGATATTTTCTTATGGACAATTACCTAAAAGAGCGCCTGTAAGAGCATTAATGAAACGTATTATTGATTCTGGTGAAGATGTAAATGATGTAATTTTATCGCAAGTATATCACGAAGCATTGCAAGCTAACTTTGCTTTTAATGGATTAAACACAAAACACATAAATAAAAAAAATATAAACTATGTTGCAGTATCTCCTGATAATGAAAAACATTTAGATGCATTTATGTTTCAATATGGAAAAATAAGAAATAATCCTTTGCAAAGAAAACTTGTAGAGCTTGGTTGGGGTAATGATAAATTAAATGCATGGATGGATTCTGAAGAAGCAGCAAAAATGATAGAAGATGTAATTAATACACTTGGTCCAAAATATGAATACATTAGAACTAAAGAAGGATTTGTAGATTATTTAAGTCAATTAGAATTTGATATACGTGCAAGAACAGGTATGTCTATGAAAAAAGGTAAACATTATGGTGTTTATGAAAATGGACCTAGAAAAGGTGAATCTTGGTTTGATAACTCATATGATGATTTAGGAGACCAAGCATTACGTCAAGGAATATTAACTGGTAAAATTGACACTGTAGTTAAAGATGAAATAATCTCTTTTGATTTACCTGCTTTAAATCAAGAAATAAATGCTAAATGGACTTATAAACAACAAAAAGCACAAACTACTGGTTTTCAAAAAATTATGGAACAAGATACATTTGATGCAGGAAAATTATATGTAGCTAATGAAATTAAAAGTGAAAGAGCTATTGCAAAATTAGGAGATGCATTAGACAACAGTTTAAATAATGTATTTAATTTTTTATTAACAGAACCATTAGCAAGACTACATAGGTCTCCAGTATTTAAACAATATAGATGGAATTATATATCTAGTCACTTTGAAACATTTACACCAGCTTTGCAGAAAAAATTTATTAATGAAGCAAAAGCAGCAAAAATACCTAGTTCTACAATTAGTAGTGTAGAAGGTTTAGCTAAATTAAAATCCGGAAAAATAGATAATTACCAAACAGTAAGTGATATAGCTAACTCATATGGATTAGCAGAGATGAAACAATTACTATATGACACAAAAACTAGACATAGGATATCTGAAATATCTAGAAACGTATTTCCATTTCCTGAAGTCTTTTTTGAAATGGCAAGAAGATGGGGTAAATTAACAGCTTTAAATCCATATTTTATAAGACAAGGTGCATTGACTTATAAAGGAGCAAAAGCAGCTTCTAACAAAGGACAATACTTTTCTTTTGAAGGACAGGGTGTATTTAAAAAAGATGAACAAACTGGAGAAGATATGTTTATTACACCTGGAAATAAACTGTATAATAATTTACTTTTTGGTCAAGATTCAAATTACAAAATGATTGCTAAAGGTTATGGTTCAGGAGTAAACATGATAAGTTCTCAAGGTTTTCCTTCTACTACACCATTAGTAGCTTGGGGAGTTAAAAATTTATTTGATGAAGTAGGAGTTAAACAAGAATTAGCAGATGATTTTTATGGAGCATTTCCTCCTCCAGATAATTTTATGGAAGCAATAGGTGGTGGACCTTCTAGTATGTGGACAAAACTAGGAGCTGCTTTAGGAGGTACTAAAGGTGGTTTTGATTTAATAAGAGAATCTATTTCTGATACTTATGTTGATGATGATAACAATTATCAATATTGGGAAATGGATTCTAAAATAGAACATATGCGTGCTGAGTCTTCTATTGATGTTTGGGAATCTGTCAAAGCAAGTCACGATGAAGAAAGATTATTATCTAGAGGTGAATTAGATAAGTATATTAGAAGTATTTATCCTGAATGGGATGGAAATAGAGAAATTTTTGAGATAGATGATTTAGCAAATGCTTACGCTGCTAATAATAATTTACCTTTAGATTTACCTTTAGGAGTATTAACTCCAGCTATTCTTGATAAATCTTTAATGAAATATTCTGCACATAAAGGAAGATGGTTAAATCTTTATCGTTTCTTAACACAAGAATCTTTCCTTACTGGTGCTGTGTTTAAAGCAGCAGTTAAAGATAAATCTGGTAAATGGTGGATGACAGCGGTATTAGCAGATGAGTATTCTAAATTACAACAAAAATATAAAGGAGATAGCAGAGCAGCCGCAGAAGAATTTTATGCTACATTTGGTTTTGAACATGCTTATGTAACAACTTCTTCTAAAGAACGTGATGCTAGAGCTAGAACTTTTAATGCTTCAGTTAAAACTTGGAAAGAAAAAAATAAAGATAACTTAATTTTATTTCCAACAACATATCAATATTTAAATTATGATAATCCAGAGTTAGAACGTTCTTATTCTGATATGATTGCACAAGCTACATTAAATCCAAAATATTATATACTGTATGCAAATGATACAGCTGCTGGTGTACATTACAATAAAATGCGTGTTGATATAGAAGAAAATCCTAATTTAAGTAATAAAGAAAAAGATTTTTATAAAGATTCTTATAAACTAGCTTTAATGGATATTTATCCAGGATTTTTGTCAGCTTATGGTCAAACAGATACACCTACATCACAAATAAGATTTGATGAAATGAGAAACGTTTGGATGAAAAGTGATTTTGCTTTAGATACTGAAGCAGGTAAAGGGTTTAAAATGTTTTTAGAAGGTTATAAAAAAGCAGAAGAAATCTCTAAAGAACTAGGTTATTCTAAAACTTGGTTTCGTAATTCTAAAGACCCTGTTGCTTTTACTCTTAGAAGTCAGCTTGCTACTTGGGCTTTTGCTACTATAGAAGAATATCCAGACTTTTATCCTATATGGCAAAATGTAATTATTCGTTTAATGTCTAGTGATAGAGAGTTTTTAAAGTATAATACAGCATTAGAAACTAGAAGACAACAAGTTGGTACTAAATGAGTCCTGAAAAAGTAAAAAGATTAGAAGCAATAATAGCAGAAACTTTAGGTTTAAAACCTGGAGAGTTTAGTTTTGCTGATTTTATTAGTGACCCTAGTAAATATGGTGGAACAGTAAATGATGCAGAGTTATTAAAAATACGTATTGAAAATGATGCTGATGATGAAGTTATTACAAATTTATTTGATGGTGTTAATGTTGCTTCAAGTACTAATACAATTTTAAATCAAGATGGACCGTTTGGTAGTGCAGATGGAATTATTGGACAGGGTTTACCTACAGATAAAAAAAGATTAGTTGTTAAAAAAAATGCTGCAGGAGAAATAATTTATGATGAAGATGGTAATCCAGAAACAATTGAAATTGATACAGAACTTGGAATATTTCCTGCAACTAATTTTTACGATACATTTATACAAACTTTAAATCAATCAGATGTTATGGCAATACAAAATTATGCTATTAATAAAGGATATATAGATGAAGAAGATTTGGGAAGTGAAATTAATGGTAACTTAGGAATAATTACTGAGAATTTTATTTACGAAGTTTTAAATTATGGTAATCAAGAATATGAAGATTGGTATTTAGGTTCTCCAAAAAGAAACAAATTTGAACAATTAGAAGAAAATCAAAGTCAATCTTTTACAATAGCTAAAGATATAAATAGTTTTTTTGGTGGTATTGATTATAGAACTAATCAATATAATAAAGAACAAATAGTAAGCAGAGAAATATTTGCTAATGTTTTAGAAGAATATCTAGATATTAAAGTAGCTAGTGCAGAAGATGAACAAGCAAAATTTGATAGAGAATCAGCTGCTCAAATACGTTTAGCTAATATTCCTAAAACTCAAGTACAGTTAGAAGAAGACTTGGAAGATTATTGGAAATCTCTTACTAATGATGTATTAAGTGATGCTAGAAAAGAAGAGTTAGCTCTTGGTGTAATGAGAAACTGGAGTACTTATTTGGATGCTTTAGAAGCACAAGATAAATCTCTACGTGCTGGTGAAGTTATGAACAAATATACTGGTGTACAAGCATGGAAAAAAATGGGATTTGATGAACCACAAATGGGTGGTTATGTTACTTTTGAAGAACTTAAACCAGAATTTTCAGTAGAAAATCCAGAAGTTCTTGCACAGAAAGAATTAGCTGAACAAGCTGAAGCTCAGAGTAATTTAGATGCTGAGGCACAGTTAATTGGTGATACACAAGAAGAGTATTTAAAATGGCTTATGGGAGGTAAGTAATGGCTGAATTTGAAGATAATTTTGATAAAGAAATTGCAAAATTAACTGAAGAACAAATAGATAACTATTATAAAAAAGATATAACAGATGGTTTATCTGATGAACAAAGAGCTTATTTATATTTTAAAGACCAAGCTGAAGCTTATGCTGAAGTTATGGATATGGGAGATGATGCACGTCCTGAAAAACAAATTGCTAGACAAGATATGCCAACTTACGATGACGCAAGTATAGATGGTTTTGATGATGACCCAGGTATGGAGGGTTTTGATGACACAAAATATGAAGACCCAAATGATTTTAATGATGCACGTCCTGAAAAAGAAATTGCTAGACAGGATATGCCAGATATAAATCAAATAGAAGCAAAAAATAATATACCTAAAGGTTCTATATCAAAACTAGGATTAGCTTTAGACCCTATAGCAGAAGGATTAGAGTTTGCATTAAAAGGTATTGGATTAGGTTCAATAGCTCAATGGTGGATAAAAGCAGAAGCTGCAAACTTTGTTGCTGGATTAATTAGAGGTGCTGGTGCAGGTGCTGGTGTAGCACAACTAGGACAATCACAAGCTTTAATGGGTGAAGAAATTACTGGTGATTCAGATGCAATTATGAATGCTTTTGTACAAAATCTTAGTAGTCAAATGAAACTGTCACCTTCATTGTGGATGGAAAACAAATATGCTGAAAGTAATTTAGGTAAAGGTAAAACACCTTCACAACAAGGTTACAACTGGGCAAAAGATGCATTAGGATTTGGTAAATAATGGCATATAAAATGAATTACGGACCATCAGGTACAACATTAGTACAGGTTGGTGACCAATTTTATTTAACTTACGAAGTTAAAGGTAAAAAATTATATTGGACTGTTACTAAACAACAACTAGATACAATAACAGATGCAGGTAAATTAACTTATAATACTGATGGAACACTTGCTACTGACATAGAAGGGTTTGTTTCAGTAACTCCAGGTACATGGAATGCATTACAAAAGAATGGTACTTTGTGGAAAGCAGGTACATTATTAGAAATAGAAAACAATGAATTTCAAATAGACACTGCAGTAAATGCAATTAATACAGCTGACAAAGAGTTACCTTGGGGAGAAAATCCTGCTTATTTAGCTTTAATTGCTGAACTTATTATAGAAGATAAAGAAAACTGGACAACTAATTTAACATTAGACCCAGGTGGTAGGTTTGAAGATATTCTAGCTATATACGATTACGATACAAATATGTACAATCGTTTAATAACTTACAAGAATAATGAAATAGGTAGAAAAAAACTTGTTGAAGATGGTGTAGGTATGGTTAAAGAAATGTTAATAGGTTTAGAAGCAGAGTTAGATTCAGATACTATTAATTGGGTTGCTAACAAATGGGCAAGTGCAGATTGGTCTGATGAAAAATTACTCTATCAATTAACAGCTGGTACGCAAAGAAATTCTATACATGAAATAGACTCTGAGTTTGATGATGTATTAAATAATGGAGTTGTTGGTATTTCTAATAAAGGTGTTGATGAAGTTGAAACTATCATTGAAACCTGGTTGCCAAAAGAATTACAAAAACCTTACTTAGATGATATAGAAAATTTAGCAGGTAAATATTTATCTGATGTTAATTTTGAAAATGAATTTACAGAAAAACTTAAAAATGAACGATATGCTTTTAATAGCAATTGGGATAAAGAAATACCTTGGATAAATGTTAAAAACAATGTTATGACTATAGCAGCTAGTTTATGGGGTGTCACACCTGAAGAAGATGACCCAACATTAAATCTAGCTATGACTATAAATGATGTTGCTGAACAAAAAAGAATCCTTAGAGAAGAAGGTATTAATAGAGGATATGAAACTACTGTTGGTGATATGTTAACAGATATGACTAAATCTCTTGGTACTGGTGTTATTAAATCACAAGACTATCAAATGAATCCAGGAGGTTAGTATGGCTGATAAAATTAAAATATATCGTAAAGATTTAGAAGGATTTTATAATGTAACTCCTGATGAATATTATAAATCTTATCAAGGTGGAGACCCTTTAATATCTGCTGGTTATCAATTAACTGAACAAAAACAAGAATTGTCAGCAGCTAGTTCAGCATCTTTTCTTAAAGAAGATGGTTTAGCTATTGCTAAAGAAACTTATGGTTTTTTCAGTAATGCAATGGTACAAGAATATGCTAAAAACTGGACAAGAACTGGTAATGCTACAACTTCTCTTGTATTAACTAGACAATCTGCAGTATGGGAAAAAGAATTTGGTTATCTTAAAAGAGAAGATGGTTCATTAATAATGTCAGAGTTAGATGCTTTATCTAACGAAGCTTCTTATAAAAACACATTATCTGAATATGATATTAAAGATTTTACTTTATTTAAAGAAAAATTTAAAGAAATGATTAAAAGTGAAGTATCTCCATTAGAGTTTCAACAAAGAATTGACTTAGTAGCCAATCAAGTATTAGATGATATACCTGCAGTTAGAGATTTATTTGCAAGAGAATACAATATAGAAGCAACTGATTCAGCTATATTTGGAGCGTTAATAAACGATGATGTACAAGATGGTTTATTAGCTAATCAAATAACAACGTTGCAAATAGAAGGAGAAGCTGCAAGTAGAGGCTTTGCAACTTCTTTTGCTAAGTTTGAAAACTTAAGAAGACAAGGTTTTACAAGAGAAAAAGCTAGAAGTTTATATCAAAATGCAGGTAGTTTAATAAATACAGCATCTGGCATAGGTAGAGAATTAACTATAGAAACACTTGAACAAGCATCTCTTGGAAATAAACAAGCTACAGAAAGAATAAATCGTATTAATGCAGAGTTACAATCCAAACAAGGTATACAATTAGGCTCTGCAAAAAAAGGTGACGAAGTTACTGGACTTATAGCAGATTAGTGTATAATAGACATTAAGCGTTGCGTGGTCCGCTAATAGACCTGCACTCAGCTTTCAAAGCCTACGTAGAAAGCTCGTATTAAAAACCGTAGAGTAATGGACTTGCAAACTTATTGCTACCAGAGTTACAAGTCAAGTGTTAAGGTAGCACCGCAACAAGAATCCTATGGTCTTGTTTGAATGGTTTATACATAGTGGAGGTACTAATGGAAAATGAATTTGATGCACCAGAAAACGGTGTTAAGCAATTAAGAGAAGCTCTTGATAGAAAAGATGAGCAGAATAAAAAACTTGAGGCAGAATTAGCTTCTTATAAAGAAAAAGAAATTGATTCAGTCTTTGGTCAAATTGGTTTATCAACTGACAAAGGTTTCGGTAAAGCGCTAAAACAAGTGTATGATGGTCCTGTTAACGCAGAATCTATCACACAGTTTGCTAAAGATGAGTATGGTTTTGAACCAACAGGTCAAGTACAGGACGTAACACAACCTGAACCTGAACCAGTAGTACAAGACGATGCACGTGCTAGAGTAGCTGCACTTGATGCAAATTCGACATCTGTAATGCCTCAGGGACTAGATGAACAATTAGCTAATGTTATGAAGAATGGTACAGTCAAAGACCAACTTCGTGCAAAGTTAAACATCATGGACCAAGATAAAAAATAGTAACAATTAATACGGAAATATACGGAGGTATACAATGGCAGGCATAAGCTTGACAGGAAATACAATTTATTCTCAGAATGTTAATAACTTTTCTGGGGAGCTATTCCGTGTAGGTGGTCAAAGAACACCATTTCTTAGTGCTACTGGAGGACTTAATGGAGGAAAGGTTTTACAATCTACCTTCTGGCAAATCCAAGCATCAGACTCTCACACAGTCTCTTCTGAGCCTACTAAAGCTCAGGAAGGTGCAGCACCAACAGAATATCTTGGAAGAGATAGAGTTGCATACACAAACGTAACTCAGATTTTCCATAAAGGTGTAAAGATGACCTATACAGCAATGGCATCATTTCAAAACCAAAACCCATTCACATTGTCAGCAGCAGCAGTTGCGCAATCTGATGGTGATGGTACAACAACTGCGGGAACAGAACTAGGACTTGCTAACAGCAACCCTATTGTTGATGAGTTCGCAGAACAAATGTCTTTAGCTCTTGAAAAAGTAGCTAGAGAAGTTGAGTGGTTCGCATTTAACGGTACATTCTCAGACGGAGCTAATGTAACTCCTGGAGCAGGTACTCGTGAAATGAGAGGACTCTCAGAATACATAGCATTAAATGCTAACGCTGATAACGCTACAGCTCCAACATTTGTTGGCGGTAACGTTTATTACAATGATACAGCTGGAGACGGCTCTGGAACAGACCAAGTTCTTTCTTGGGATACTATCGCAAATGCTTTAAAGAAGCTTTACGATGCACATGCTCCAATGCAACAACCAGTACTTTGCTTAAGCCCAGCACAATTGTTGGACCTTAACAAAGAACTTCTAGAAGGTAATGTCGGTATTACTGGCGCTATCTTACCTAGAGATAGAAGTATCGCAGGAATCGATATTGATTCAATAGTTACACCATTCGGAACAATCGGAATGATGGTTATTGACCCTAATATCATCCCAGCAAATACAGCGTTCATTCTTGACTTTGCATTCATACAACCAGTATTCACAAATATCCCAGGATATGGAACTGTGTTCGTAAGAGACATTGACCAAGATGACAGCGCTAAGATTGCAAAAGCTATCTACATGGAAATGGGATACGACTTCGGTCCTCCTTCATACCATATTAAGATATCTGACGTAGCTTAGTAAAAAAATATTGAAGATTTGGGGGGAATCCACCTTCCTCCCATTTCTTCTGCTATAGTAAGGACAATATGCAAATATCAAAACAAGTTTTAATTGACGTTTCAGAAGATGCAAGTAACTCTACTGGAGTAAAAACAGATGGTTTATTACTATCAGGTATAGTTTTTCCTACAGGAATGGTTGGTGCTAACGTAACATTTGATTTTTCATTTGATGGTACTGCCTGGAAAGATGTAGTAGAAACAGATAATACAGAAGTTACTTATGTAGTATCTGCAGATAATGTAGTAAGAGTTGACCCTAGTGGTTGGGCTTTTGCATCATCAGGATTTATCAGAGTTACATCAGATGGAACTGAAACAACAGACAAAGCAATACAGTTAATATTTAAATCTAGTTAGGAGTCATTGTGAGTAGTACAATAGGCGACCTAGTCGATAGGGTTTTTAGAGAGTATTTAGAACCACCAGAAAGTGTTGAATCATATTCATATTTAACAGGTGGTATATCTAGTACAACACAAGACACTTTTAATTACGAAGAAAACTTATTTTCTACAGAAGAAGAAGATGCTTTAGGAGCTGGAGCTATTGTTGAAATAGGTCAAGAGTTAATGTTTTCTAAATCTCTTAATGTTGTTACAAACGAAGTAACTGTACAAAGAGGTGCAAGAGGTACAACTCCAGCTTTACACTCTGCTGGGGACATAATTAAAATAACACCAGCATTTCCTCGTAAAAATGTATATGACGCTGTTTGTGACCAAATAGAAAACCTCTACCCTACCCTATTTGCTGTAGAAACAAAGACTTTAACATCAGGTACTGGCTATAGAATAATAGGGAATTACGGTACAGATGTAGATAACAATAATTATTTAGTAGCTCCTGTTAAAGCAATATCACAGTTCACAGACTTTAGTGCAGGTACAGACGAAACAGGACTTAAATTTATAGGTGTAGCCGTTGAAATGGTCGATTTACCGAATGGTTTTACTTGGACTGATGAAGATGGCGTAGAGCGTACTAAGACCTATACAACAGGACCTCAACAAGTACATGCATTACAATTTCAAGGAATATCTTCTGGTTATGAATGTTTTGTTACTTTTAAAAAGAAATTTATTTCTCCTACTGCAGAAACAGATACATTAGTAAGTATTGGATTAGAAAGTGAATATGAACCTATTGTTATGGCAGGTGTAGCAGCACAGATGATTGCTGGTAAAGACATCAAAAGAGTTGATTCAAATTACATCACTGAGCAATTATCAGTACAAAACTTTCCTGCTGGCACTGGTGGAAGTATTAGAAACAATTTATTGCAATATCAAAACTTATTAATACAACAAGCTAGAAAGAATTTAAGAGCAAAATACCCTGAACCAGTAGCACTCAATAGTATTAATTATCCAACCTAATGGCTAGAATAGCTTCAACTTCTAATGTACGTAATCCAAGACGTTATGGTTATGATTGTAGATTGGATAATGTTTATTTAAGAACAGCTGTAGGTACTGGTAGAGAATTAACGATACAATCTTCTGATGTACAAGCAGGACAAAATGTTAATGTTAAACAAAACCCTGAAGATTTTACATCTAACTTAGGTCGTATATATTCAAGAAATAATTTTAGTTCTGGTCAAGGACTAGACACAGCACATAGAGCAGATGGTAAACCAGATGATGTTAATAGATTCTGGGATAGTAAAGGTATAGATGTATTTCACGGAGATGACGAAAGTTCATATAATATACATTTACTACATACAACATCTGCACAAAGTTTGTCATTTAGCGCTAACAATAACTACATGACACAAACAACTGATGGTAATATTTGGATAACAGATGGTACAACTGTGCATAAGTATGATGCTTCTACTGAAACTTGGAGTACTATATTAGCTGCAACTAACAATGCAACACATGACTTTACAGGTATTGTTGCTTTTGGTAATGATTTATTTCTAACAACTGCTGATGGTACATCTGGCTCACAGTTAATACATTATGATGGTAGTACTTGGACAGTAGAAACAACTGGACAATCTAGTTCAGGTGGATTAACAGGTATATGGTTTGCAAAAAATACTTTATTTATATCTGGTAATGATGGTACAGCAGAACATATTTGGGATATAAGTCCTTTTAATAAATCATGGTCTAGTTCTGATTTACAAAATGCAGATGCAATTATAGAAGTAGAACCTACACATGAAATAACAGGTGTCATTGATGGTGGTGCAGTTGTGTTAGTAAGTAGTACTGATGGCAATGTATATTCATTTAAATTATCTAGTGGAGTATTTGTAAATCAAGGACAAACAAAGATACCTTTTGAAGAAGTACATTCTATTGCAGCTGCTGAAGGAATAATATTTTTAGGTACTAAAGAAAATACAAGAGATGTAGGACGTTTATATAGATTAGAATTAACAGTTGCAGATGACTTGTATGTACTAGCTAACAGACAGTTAATAAAAGAATGGGTTGTAACAGATATAGACACAACACCTCACGCTATGTTTGTTAGTCGTGATAGTGTTTATATGGGTGTACAAGAAAATACTAATAAAGTAAATTTGTGGCGATATTACTTACCAACAGGTGGTTTGGCTAGAGATTTACAAACAGTAGGTACAGGTCTTGTGTATGGAATTACACAAACAAATGGTAAATTTGTTGTTGTAAGTTCTGGTTCTGACGCATATTTAGAAACATCTACATATGAATCTACAGGTTATTTAGTATTATCAGCAGCAGATTTCTTTACAGCAGAACAAAAACAATTTGTTGGTGCTGAAATATCTACTATAAATTTACCTGAGGATACGTCAGTAAGTTTACAGTATTCAACTAAGTTTGAAGACTTAGATACACCAGAAGCAGCTACATTTACTAATGCTGTTACACAATTAGGTGGTACAGGTGATGAAGAAAAACAAATAGCAGAAGTAGCTCGTTATATTATTGGTAAAGTTGTATTAAATTCAACTACAGGTATAAATACACCTCAAGTAAAATCTGTACAATTTCGTGCATTAGCAAGACCTGAACTTGTAGTTGCACAAATACCTATAAACATTAGTGATAGAGTAGAAAGACCAGGCAGAAAACCTTTATTAGTAAAAGGATTAGGAGATACACTTTATAATACATTAAGTTCTAAAGAAGGTGACTCAGTTACATTAGAATTATTTGAACCAAAAGAAGTTATTAGAGGTGTTATAGAACAAATAAGTTACCCTATACAATCTAATGAAGTACTAGGAAGTGACACTACTTATGCTATAATCACAGTGCGTGGTACTAGACAAGGTACTGTTGAAGAAGTAACGTCAATACATACGCCAGGTATTGCCGCTTGGGGTATAATGAGATTTGGAGCGTAATGGCAGATAGAGCAACACAAGTAGTAAACTTTTATGAAACAACTATTACTAATAGTGATTTTAGTGCAGGTGCTACATCATTTAGTGTAGGTACAACTCCTACTACTAACGGTAGTACAGGTATAACTTCTGCTATAACAGGTAATGAAAACACATGGATTTATTTAGTTATTGACCCTGATTCTTCAAGTAACAGAGAAATTGTTGTTGTTAAAACACACTCATCTGGTTCGACAACATTTAGTGATGTTGAACGAGATTATGATGGTAGACAAGAAGCTGCTGGAGCGCCAGCAGACACAGGTATATCACACGGTATTGGTACTACAGTTAGACTTGCTGTATTAGCTCAACATATACAAGACCAAAACGATAGAGTTTCTACAAACATTACATCATTAACAACAGCTTTATCAGATTTTAATACTGATACAAGTAATGCATTGACACAATTTGAAACAGATAACGATGCTGCTATAGCTACATTTAATACTGATGGTACAACAGCTATATCAAATATTAACTCTGCATCAGCTGATGCAATAATGGAAGGTGCTACAGATGGAACATCTATAACACTTGACAATGGAAATGATTATATTTTAGTTTATGACAATGATACAACTACAGCAAAACAAGTTAAACTTAATCAGCTTAGTTTAGGTGCAAGTCTTGGACTTGTAATAGCGTTGTCATAATGAGTATATTATTAATGCTTAAAGAAGGTGGAAGTCTAGGCATAGACACTATTGGTAATAAACCTATTGATGAAGATATAGATTTATTACCTGATGCAGGTGGTGGAAGTTTAAGTTTTGCATTACGAATAAGTTATGAGGGACTTGTTGTGACAAGCGTGACACAGACAAGTACTCGTGCTATAGTAATGGGAGATAGTTAATTACAATTATATTGGAGATATAAAATGGCAGAAACATTTCAAGCAGTCAATGTAGCGTTAGGTGATACTGCAGACGCAGTAGCTTATACCTGTCCTGCAGCAACAACAGCAATCGTAATACATTGTCAAGTTGCTAATATAGATGGTACAAACGCAGCAGATTTAAACATTGACCATAATGATGGTTCAGTAGTTGCAGCTTTAGTTTCAACTTTATCAGTACCTGCAGATAGTGCAGTTAATCCTATTGGAGGAAAACTTGTATTAGAAGATGGTCATGAGTTGAGAGCTTGGGCAGGTACAGCATCTGATTTAGAAATGACCCTTAGTATATTAGAAATTTCGTAGGTTTTTTTTATGTCGCGTAATGGTTACATAGGTTCATCTACATCTGGTGGACTTCAAACACTTAAAGAAACTGCAGTTATTGCTGCTGATGTTTATATATCAGGAGGCGGTGCTTCAGGTGGTTGTTGTGACTGGGGTGGCGGTGGCGGTGCAGGTGGAGTATTGGAATCAACCGACAGTAGTACTTTGTTTCAAAAAGGTATTGCTTATGTTGTTACAGTAGCAGGTGCAGGTGGCGATAGTTATGTAGGAGATTTAAAAGCTGATAGAGGTGGCGGAGGTGCTGCTAAAGGTGGTTCAGATGGCAGTAATGGTGGTTCAGGCGGAGGCGGTGGTGCTAATACTAATCAAGGTGGTGGTACTGGTACACAAACTAATAGAACTCAAAAAACATTTTCAAAAGGTATACTTGCATTAGAAGATTTTTCAAAAACTAGCGAAGTACTAGGTTATGGTAATAATGGTTCAGGATACCAACCAAACCAAAGAGGTGGTAGTGGCGGTGGCGCTGGTGGTAACGCAGGTGGAGATGGCGGTGGCGGCAAATCTAATGGTTGGGACGGTTCTAATGCTTCTTATTCAGGCGGAGGCGGTGGAGCAGGTCGTTATGGTGGTCAAGGTAATGGTTCTGCAGGTGGCGGTAGAGGCGGTGCTTATGGTCAAAGCGGTCAATCAGCAGGTACTAACAGAGGTTCAGGTGGCGGTGGACAAGGTTATGCAGGTTCATACGCAGGTTCAGGTGGTTCAGGAATAGTTTACATAAGAAGTTTATTTCCTATTAGTGCAAGCGGTCATCAAAGTTCAGGAACAAACGGTAGCTACTATTGGGCTAGGTGGACTGGTTCAGGAACAGTTACATTCGGATAGGGTATTATGGCACATTTTGCACAGATAGATGATAACGGGTTAATATTAAATGTTATTGTTATTAATAATAACGATTGTCTTGATAGTGATAATAATGAAAGTGAAGCTGTAGGCGTAAATTATATTTTGAATACTTTAAAAATGCCTGGTACTTGGAAACAAACATCTTATAACACATACGCAGGTAAACATTATGTCGACAAAACTTTACCATTAGATTCTGATAACGAATCAACTGACCAATCTAAAGCATTAAGAGATAACTATGCAGAAACAGGTGGAACTTATAATTCAGAATTAGATGTTTTTATTCCACCTAAACCCCATGAAGGTTGGAATTTAGTAGATGGTAATATATGGCGACCTCCACACTTACCACCTGATATAGCTGAAGATGGTAGTTTTATTGAGGGATTGCCTGAATATAAATGGGACGATGATACACTTGATTGGGTAGAACATACTCCTTAAAAAGAAAAGAGGTGGACATGCCAAATATTAAAGTTGGTTATACAGACAACAAGTTGTTTGAAGACAAAGATGTACTTGTTAAACCCATGAAAGATTTCGCACCTGAATGGTATAAAAATATAAATACAAATCAATATGACGATACATTTACTTTTAAAAAAAGAAGCAAGGTTAAGACAGTAAAATCGTGTCCTTCTTTTGTAGAAATATTTACTGAAGGTGTAGTTATACTTGCACACCAAGATTTTCTTTTTAAGTACGAAAAAGAAAGTGGTCATTGGGAATGGGAAACACCTTTACAAGTTGACAATGAGTTTGCCTTTATGCAAGTAGAGGACCATGGAGATGTACAAATGGTTGACTGGTTACCTCCTGCAGCTAATGTACAACATATATTAAAATTTAATATGCCATTCCAAATATTTACAGATAAAGGTTACAGTTCAAGACAACTACCAATGCCTTATTACTTTAATCCTGACTGGCATGTTAGTTATGGAACTATACAAACAGATAATATACATGAAGTTAATTTACAAATTAACATTACAACAGCAGATAAAGAAATATTTATTAAAAAAGGAGAACCACTTTGTGTCTATGTTCCTTTTAAAAGAGAAAAAACTGTATTAGAAAACTTTGATATATATGACAATAAATATTCTAAATTTTTAAAAGCTGCAAGAAGAAGTAGATACATTAATAAAAGCAAATTTAGATTTGCATATAAAGATATATATGAATAATGCTATTTAATTTACAGAAGAAAACAAAAGTTAAATATTTTATAGTAGATGACGAACAGAATAAATGGCATAGTGCTTTATATCAACCAGTAGAACCTGCTGTAAAAAACTTAGTAGGTTGTCCTGCTATGAGTAGTGTTACAAATAGAATTTTCAACGTAAAACCTACAATGACAATGGATGTAACATTTGGACATGATGGTGCAGAACCTTATTTTAATTATCAATTTGATACAAAAGAGTTTGAAGATACAAGTTACAACTATCAAAGTATTGAAGCTATGGTTGGGACTAGCGTACATTCAAATGTTACTACATTACAATACAATTTAAGTATTGCATTTTATAGTGATGACAAAGATTTAGAAATAATGTTAATTGGTCAAGATGGAGAAAACTGTACATTTGCAGCAGGTGCTTTTAATATACATAGTTGGATAAGACAACTTAATGCTTCATGGTATATAAATGATAGTAACAAAGAAGCCAAAGTTTCTATAGATTACAATTCTCCTATTATGCAAATTGTTTTTAATAAACCAGTAGAATTAGAAGAAGTACCTTATGAAGGTAAAGCAGCTGAGTATCATAAACACATGAAGTATATTAATAATTACAAAAAAAATATTGTAAAAATTTACGATAATATAAAAAGAAAGAGAGTTAAAAAATTTATATGAAAGAACATAAAATAATAGATAATTTTTTGTCTGAAAGTTATCATAAAGAAATACTTGAACTTTTGTCAGGTCCTAACTTTGAGTGGTATTATCAAACTAATATAACGAGACCTGATGTAGTAGACGATACAGATGTAAACCAACATGGTTTTGCACATTGGTTTATACATACAGACAGAGGGATGATTAATACTTATGTAGCTAATTTCTTTAGACCATTAATACTACAAATACAAGATGAAGTAGGTGGTAATAATATACTCAGAGCTAGAGCTGATATGACTATGTTAGCTAACAAAGAATATGAGCATACACCACATGTAGATTTTCCATTTCCAAATATATCTGTTATATATTATGTTAACAATTCTGATGGAGATACTATTATTTACAAAGAAAAAACTGACAATCCTGATAATCCTTTACCTGATAAACTAACAGTAATAGATAGAGTAAAGCCAATAGCTAATAGGTTATTAATTTTTGATGGGTTTACTTTGCACACAGGTTCATCTCCAACAGAAAATAAAAATAGAATATTAATTAATTCAAATTTTCAAGTTTAATATGATATAATCCTGTTTATGGATTTTATAATTGGATTTTTACTAGGGTATTTTTTAAAAGAAATTAGTTCTTATCTTAAAAGATTAAGTAAATGGGACTACGATAATTCCTATGATAAAGAATGGGACTGGATGTCGCATGAGGATTTACCATAAATGACAAACGGCAATGGCTATACCCAAAAGGAACTTCTCAATATGGTTATTGAACGACTAGACAAAATAGAAGATAAGCTAGATGCAAAGCTAGATAAATCAGAATTTTATAAAGTATTGATGCTCATTGTAGCAATAGGTGGAGTTGTAGCTGCAGCAGTAATGTAATGCTAAGACTTCTCTTAGCTTTATTTTTATTAATACCTATGCCTGTATTGGCAGACCATGTACCTACACAACCTGTTTATGGTCAAGACCTTACAACAGATAATACCGCAGGAACTATAACTATTGGTATATTAAGTTCTGATGGATTTGAAGATAGCCCACCTGAAAATTACACAATATTTTTTAGTGGTTCTAGTGGTATAACTGAAACAAATAGCTTCTGTGTTACTACATCTTTTGGTCATCAAACAAATACTTGGCAATACTATACATTTAGTAATGATGATTTAAAGTATTACTTTGCAGATTTATCAGGAAAAAACTTTTATTTTGCAATTAGAAGTAATAATGAAACAGATAATAGTGTTTCTACTTTAACTACTGAAAGTGTTTATAACATTTATGCAGGTCTACCATTTGAATTTAACCAAACAGATTGGTCAGCACCTACAGAAACAAATGCTTGTAATCCTTATGTAGTTACTACAACTACTACAACAACTACTACATCTAGTACTACAACTACTACGACTACTACAACTGTACCTCCAAAGCCAGAACCTGAGCCAGAACCTGAGCCAGAACCTTATATACCACCACCTCCACCACCACCCAAACCCGAAGAAATTATTGTTGATGTAAAAGTAGAAGGTGTTGATAAGACTTATACACAAGCAGATGTTAATGATGGGACTATTGAGCGTGACCAAGAGCGTGTAGATAATGAAACTAAGTTTGGTTGTTTTATGACTAACGCACAGATAGAGCGTGGTGATTGTAATATACCTGAACTTGTTGAAGAAGATATTAAAGATGATATTATAGAAGAAGATGTTGTTATTAAAGAAGATATTGTTGAAGATACAAAAGATGTGGAAGTCATCATTTCTGAGGATGATGTTACTGTACTCAACCCACCTAAAGAGGAAGTATTTGAAGATGAAACTGTGGAGTTTGAAGAACTCCCTATTGAGTTTGAAATCATTGAATTTGATTTGGAAGATATTGTCCCCAAAGACGTGGTGGAAATACCAATACAAGATGAAATTATAGAGGAGATTGTAGATGAAAAGATTGATGAGAAAGTTTTGGATGAGCCAATACAGGAAGATGTTAACGAGGATATCGTTAGAGAGATACCCACGGAACAGGGTTTGGAACCGATAGAACTTACTGAAGAAGAAGTTGCTATTGAAGTAGAACAAGTTAAAGAAATTGTAGAAAATATTGTTATAGAAGAAGTTACTGTTGAAGAAGTTGTTGAAGTATTAGAACAAGTTAATGACATTGGTGTACAAAATTTAAACCAAGCTACTGAAGAAGTACAAGAAGTAATTCAAGCTGTTGTTGAAGAAGCTATTGCAGATGTTAAAGAGCTTACTGAAGAACAAGTAGAAGTTGTCGCTGAAGTATTACAAGTAGCAACAGAAGATGTAGCTATTATAGCTAAGTCTGTTAAAGATGATGAGGTTATAGCTGAAGCTGTAGAAGAATATGTTGAACGTGCTGTAGAAAATGCAGACGTTGAAAACTATACATTAGCTGATGTCGTAACAGAAGTACAGTTTGAAACCTTTATAGATAATCCAATACAAACGTTTATAGACATTGACATACAAGAAATAAACTTTAATGACATAGGTAATGACATGACTACTGACCAAAAGGAAAAAGCACAAGAAGTTGTAGTCCCAGTTATTTTGACTAGAATAGCTACTATGGCAGCTTTCATATTTAGGAGAAGTTTATGATTAAAAAACTATGGAAATGGTTCATTGCAATAATAAAAGAAACATTAAACCTTAGTTGGACTTTGGTTGGTTTAGTTATTGCTACTCTTACATTGACAGGTTCTGCACAACAAGTAACAGGATTAGCTACTGTAATTACACTTCTTATATGGTTGCTTACAATTAGTTTTAGACAAGGAGAATAACATGGACGGTTGCTGTGGTAACGGTTGTTGTGGTGGTAAGTAAATGAAACTACAAGTTATTAGGACGCAGTTTGGTAAAGACGCAACTAATGGTTTGTTATACATAGATGGTATTTTTGAGTGTTATACATTAGAAGACCAGTATCAAGATGTTAAAGTTATGCACGAGACTTGTATACCTGAAGGAAAATACTCTATAAAGTTTCGTAAAGTAGGTGGCTTTCATGCAAAATATTCTGAACGTTATAAAAATGCGCATTATGGAATGTTATGGTTACAAAACGTACCCGGCTTTGAATATATTCTTATACATACAGGCAATACAGATGAGCATACATCAGGTTGTTTAATTGTTGGTGACACTCAACAAGACTTAGATGTAAGTTTTAATGGTATGGTAGGTTCTAGTGTCAAAGCTTACAAAAAATTGTACGCTAAAGTATCTGCAGAGTTATTACAAGGTAAACCAGTTACTATAGAATATAGCAAAATAAACTTGTCTAATGATACAGATATAGATGACAATATCTCTATCAATATAGATGACATGTATGAGAAACTACAAGAAATAAATGGCAATGTTATAAAGACAAACGCTATGTTGAATGGTAGGATAATTAGATAATGGCTAAGAAAAAATATAAAGTATCAAACAAACCTAAAGTTGCTCAAATGAATGAGTACATATATACAGACCTTAAAAAAGATTTAGCAAAAAAACATATGGTTAATAGACCACGCATGTTTAAAAAAGATTATGCTAAAAAAGGTGTTGAAGTAAAGTTTAATAAAAATATTAAACGTGGTAAACCCATGACAGCAGCACAAAGACGTGTAGCTGAAGCAGGTATATCTACTAATACAACTTTTGTACCTAAAACTAAACAAAAAGGTTTGTCTAAAAATCCTGTAGGTAGTGGTGAAATTTCAGAAAAACGAGCTAAAGCTTTACGTGCAGCACAAAAAAAAGCAGGGATAGGTATTGGTCAACCGGAACCTAGTCAATATAAAACTAACCCATCTCCAAGTCAGCAACCTGTTAGTAGACAAAAAATTAAAACACCCAAACCTGCTAAAGGACAAATAGGGGGCTATAAATATGGAGCTAGTAGTCCTATTAATTTAAGTAAAGCTTCTAAAAGATTATCTCCTGCTGCTAAAAGAGCAGTAATGTTAGGTGCTAAAGTAGCTACTAAAGGTGCAACAAGATTAATACCAGTCGTAGGACAAGTTCTTATAGCTAAAGACATATACGATGTAAATAAATACGCAAGTTCTTTACCTAAAAAAAAGAAAACTAAGATGAAACTTTACGGTACAAGTATTAACAAGTCTTACAAATATAATAAATAATATGTTTGCAAGGAACAAACGACAAAGAAATCAAGATGGTACATTCAAAAAGGATGTAGCGTGGACACCTTGGAACGAAGCATGGAGTTATAAAATGAGTGAACAACTTAAAGATATGATTGAAAGAACTGCTTGGACATTTATAGAAGCGTTTATAGGTGCCTTAACAGTTGCTCCACTAGTTGGTGTAGATGCTGAAGTAATTCAGTTAGCTGCATTAGCAGGTGGTGGTGCAGCACTTGCAGTAATCAAGACATACGCAAAGAAACAAATTACAGTTAGTAAGTAATGGCTAAGAAAAAAAACTACAGTTATGGTGACCCCGAAAAGAATAAGCAATTAGAAAAACAGTTGCAAAATTCTATCGTTAAGGAGTTAGCATTAGCTAGTGAATTTAGAAAAGCGTCTAAACAATTACTTAATCAAGGTAGTGCTAGACCCGAAGTATTAAAGAAAGCTAAAGCTTATGCAAAGCGTAGTACATTTTTTCAAAGACGAGCAGAAGCTAATAATGAATACCGTAAAGCATATCAAGCTTCTCTCAATCAAGTAAGCAAAAGATACGGAGAGTAATATGCCTGTTAATAAAAAAACTGGTAAGAAAAAAGCATATAAAGTTAAGAAAAAATCCAAGAAGTAATTCGTGGATGGCGTACTTATTGTACTGTGTATAATAATATTATATAGTGCTACTTTTATTGCACGAATAGGAGATAGATAATGGCTAAAGTAAGTTGGATGTGGGGTGGTAAACGCCACTATGGTACATTAATTAGAGAAACTAAAACTCATAAGTTTGCACGTACTGTAAATGGAAAAGTTAAGAAAATAAAAAAATGATTGAGTACAGAGGCGAAAAGTTTTCGGGATATAACAAACCTAAACGTACACCTAAAGCTAGTAAGTCACACGCAGTACTTGCTAAAGAAGGTGACAAGATTAAGTTAATTAGATTTGGACAACAAGGTGTGTCTGGTGCAGGTAAAAAGACTGACGCTAAATCAAAAGCAAGACGTAAATCTTTTAAAGCACGTCATGCAAAGAACATAAGTAAAGGTAAGATGTCGGCTGCGTATTGGGCAAACAAAGTTAAGTGGTAATCACTCGTTAACATCACTATATCTATCTAGATATCCACGTAATAATTCACGATAAGCTACTTTAGTACCCATAGATTGACGACCATCATATATATCATGGTGCCATTTACATAACATAGCTACATTTTCTATGTCAAACTTTCTTGTAGGGTTACCACCCATACCAATATCTTTTATGTGTGCAAGCTCTAACCATTTATTACTGCCACAATTTGCCCACTCACAGGCGTTTCCTGCTCTTTCTAGGGCTTGTTCTCTGATAGCTGATATATCTTCCGTCATAGTATTTCTTTTATTTTAGGAGTATATAGATGGTATTTAACTGTTAGTTCTTCATCAGGCATAATGTCTACAAGTGTCTTAATACATTTAAGATTAAAGACATCTTCTAATATACAATTAGGATTTTCACTATGATTGATGAAGCCACCTAATGGTGTACGTACAAACCCGTGTTGAAACTGTTCATTAGCTACATGAGTAACACCTAATGTTGAGTTAGCACGTATAGGTTCTTTAGCAAATAAACCAACTCCATCTATTATTGATTGCCTAATCTCTACTTCATCAGGTAAAGGTTTATAACTGTCATTCATTTAACAATCCTAGTTCCACGCCATCTGCTTTTACGTATAATCTGTTTAGGATTGTCGTCATCAACACACGGTTTAGTGTCTATGTGATGTCTGTATTGTTCGTTACATACAATACATCGTACATGTGCATTAAATCCCTCATCAACTTCAGCCATTAAAGCTTGCAAATTTAAAGCAGTTTTTCGTGCAGCTTTATCTATTTGTTTTTGTGACACTTGTGAAGTCATAGTATCTCCTTCCATCATGATATTGTTTATATTCTGCAATAGGTATTAGACCTAATAATTCTTCTACTGTATAAAACTTAACAGTACCGTCTTTGAAACAAAACGCTATGTAATAATCTGTTGCATGTCCTTCTGCATACATTGTATGTACAGCACAGTAGTGCAACAAGTCTTTAACTTTTACTTTAGGTGAAGACTTTACTTCTACTAACATTTGTTTTTTATCGTTGTACACAAAGTAATCGGGGAAAGATTTAAGAAACGGTGACATCTTAGCCCACATTGGTATGGGACTTTCTGCAAAATCTGCATTGTCATTAAGATGTAACTGCCGATACTTCATATTCTTATCCGTACAGTATTTTTCAAACACATTTTCTGCAAAAGGTATATAGTTTTTTATACGCTCAGCATCATTGAGTTTGTTATGTTCGCCTTGTGGACTAACTTCTTTCATTGTAACTTAGCTCTTTTCAGCCACATACTACCGTCTTTGTAAGGTGTAGATAAAACATTTACTAATCTAATAAACTGTTCTAAGTGTTCATATGTGTACTTTGTTATTGTATCCAAAGAAGTATCTTTACCATATTTGTCCCAGTCATCTACAACATCTTCTAGTTTGTAAACATCGGTAGAAAATATTTCATGGTACTTTCCATCTTCTTCATACTTCAACATGTATATTTCAATCATTTTAAAACGGTGATTGAAAATCCATAGAACCTTCACGTGCTATGTCATCTCTTATTTCTGCACGCTCTACTTCATGTTGCCATGTTTTTACTTTATGTAGAAACAATTTGTACATCTGTTTCTTAACATTGTATGTAGCCATCTGTGCATCTGTCCAAAACGCAATGCCGTTAGCTTTAGTTTTCTCTAAATGTTCTAACTCTAGTTGCGTTAGTTCTTCCATTTTATCTAATACATCTTCACCACTAGGGTAAAAATCAAATGTAGGTTCACTCATTCTTCTTCTGCCTTTCTACGATTGTCTAATATTGTTTGTTCAAAACCTTGTAAGAACTCAAACAATAGTTTGCTTACTTTTTCTGGGTCTGCTTCTTGTAATACATTATCTTGAACAACTCGTTGTCCACCACAAGCATTAGCTAGCTGTATCGCCCATACTTTTATTTCTTTTGGGTCGGTAAATATGTTCGGCATTTTTCCAACACTCCTTACTAGAGTTCCAATGGTGCCATCCATCGTTGTAAACTAGCCAACTAGCTACACGTGTAGACACCACAGGATTAACTCTGTTATCTTTTATACTTAACTTGTTTGAAAGCCAATTCCATGTACGGTTATTGAATTGCCACAGTCCTAAATCATTAGAACCGTTTTTGTTTTTGTCATTGTATGCAGTATATCTACCACTACTTTCGCAATAGATAATTGTCATAGCTTGTACAATATCTTCTTCTTTGAA
>WLWF01000294.1_pt1 | contig 49485 bp, 52 predicted proteins | sample 6718331 | NCBI WGS metagenome assembly WLWF01 (sample SAMN12718692, study PRJNA515312) | sponge metagenome | isolation source: marine sponge | host: Mycale hentscheli | place: New Zealand: South Island, Marlborough, Capsize Point | collected 2003-05-01 | reverse complement strand
ACGGTAGTTTTAATGAAAGATGGGCTGACAAAATAGACGACTTTGCAATTTGGAACCGCACCCTCGACGCTAGCGAAATCACGACAATTTATAACGAAGGAAATGGCGGCAACTCTCTTCGTAATTTGATTGGGCCGTCAACGCTTAGAGCTATGTTTTCCAGTGTCGTACATACAGTGGCCGCTGAAAATGCTAGGTTACACGGTCAATTTGCCAGCATCGTCCATACAGTGAATGCCGAGAATGGTCGTCTTCACGGTATGTTTATGAGCGTGGTTCACAATGATGCAGCCGCAGGTGGTGGAGGTGGCTCCGAGCCTCAAGGTCACGCCACGCAGGGAGGAAGCCTTCAAGGTCGTAGAACGCAGGGGCTACTATGAAAGATAGGAAAGCAAAACGACGAGCAGCGGTTTTAAAGAGACTAGGGCTGTCCGGCGTAAACAAACCTAAGCGGACACCTAGCCACCCTAAGAAGTCCCACGTCGTCTACTACAAAGACGGTAACAAAGAAGGGACTATACGGTTTGGGGAGCAAGGGGCTAGTACTGCCGGTAAACCGAAGTCAGGTGAATCGGATAAGATGAAGAAAAAGCGTGCGAGTTTTAAGTCTAGGCACGGGAAGAACATAGCAAAAGGTAAATCTTCAGCCGCGTATTGGGCGGATAAGGCGAAGTGGTAACATGCCTAAAGACGCTTGCTATACCAAGGTAAAAAGTCAGTACAAAGACTTTCCTTCTGCTCGTGCAGGTCAAGCTATGGCTAAGTGCCGTAAATCAAAAGGGAAAGTACGTAAGACGGAGAAAGGTGCCAATCTAAAGAGGTGGGAAAAAGAAGATTGGAAAAATGAACGGGGAAAAGACTGTGGGGATGATTCAAAAGGCAAAGGTTACTGTCGCCCAACTAAAAAAGTCTCTAAAAAAACACCTAAGACCCGGAAAGAGTTAACCGTAGCTCAAAAAGCTGCCGCGCAAAGACGTAAATCATTGGGTCTCCGTGCCCCCACCTACCCTAAAAGGAGCTAATCCATGCCATTGCTTAGTAAACAAGAGCGTCAAACGCTTACCCCAGATGAAAAACGAGCTATCCGTAAGGAACGACGCGCAACCCGACGTGAAGAACGTGGGCCTATCCTCGGAATCAAATGGGAAAAGTTGGAGCCGCTAGCTGAAGACCTCATCTTAGAAATCGCAGGGGACCTGTTACCCGGCGAAGAAAAAATGCAGGAAGTAATTGACGAATTAGCCGAACGCGCGGATGAGTTCCTTGAGTGGAAAGGGCTTCCGATGGTTATCAGCATTGCATTAGAGGCAGTTGATGGGGTCATTATCGGGGCGATCGCCCGAGGGACTCTGCGTCCTATGGTACAAAAGGTATACGAAAAACTTAAAGCAGAAGGTAAATTTGCTTCCGAGGAATAATGGACCATCGAACAAAAAGGGCTAACGCTCGCAAAAAAGTCATTGTAAGGCGTATCGCCAAGTCGGGTACAAATGCGGGTAAACCCTTGAAGCACCCTAACAGGGACTATAAAGCCGAAGCTAAGGGGCTAAAAAAGCACCAAGATAAACGGGTGGCAATGAACCGATACAATCGTAACAAAGGTACTTACGGTAATGGTGATAAAAAGGACGCTTCCCATAAAGACTTAAACAACGACGGACGAATAGCCCCTAACGAAATCGGCGGATTTGAAAAACAAAGCCGTAATCGCGCAAGGAAAGCATAATTGGATGATTGGTACGCACGTAAGCAAGCGCACGCTTTAGGAGAACAAATGCCCCCTACAATCCGTCAAGGCGATACGGGTAACGCTGTACGCGAATGCCAAGCACTGTTGTGCGTGCATAGTTTTACAACAGACATCGACGGCATATTTGGGGCAGGTACAACCAAACAAGTAAAAGCCTTTCAGTCTTCGGAAGGGCTGACTGCTGACGGGATTGTTGGTACAGGAACGTGGGCTGCACTTGAACAAAGCTTCCCTGACCGGTCTATACCAATTCAATGGTCAGTTGTGGTAGCACACTTCGCAGAAATGTTTACCCAGCGTTATCTGTTATCTGGTGCTCAATGTCCGTCGAATCCACCCGGAATGAGTCTTAAACGGATTGGCACTGAGACGACAAACTGTGTACTGTTTACCGCGTGGTTACTTAGTAAAGCGTTTAATGACATCTACAAGGTAAAATTTACGGGGACACAGTGGTCTGATTGGATGGTATCATCGGGTGTACCTAGTAAAAAAGTTCCGGGATACGGCCCACGTGTAGCGAAAGAGTGGGGTTGCGGGGTAACTTCACCGGGTGAGGGCCCGTGGTTGGTCCAGTTGTTTCGACCGGATGGCGGGGGACACTCTTTAATCGTCGTTGATCACGACCGTAAGACCGACAAAATATTAACGTTAGAAGCTTCTTCGACGATTGACGGGGCAGGGTGGTACGAAATAGGGCCACTTCGTGAAGTTTATAACCCCGGACCTAATTGGGCTAACCGAGTTTCACAGACATGGTCATCTCGCTTTAGTGGGGCGGAGCAGTTACATGTGATACGGTTAAACATCTCGGTAGAAAGTATACGTGACTGGTTGCAAGAAGGTGCCTAATGTCTAGTTCAAACGGTGTTGAAGATAGAGTCCGTCAAAATACAGCTAGGGTGATTGCTTTGGAAAAAGATGTGGGCAAGCTTCAGGTAGAAACGTCTAAATTTCAACTTATCGTTGATCATCAAGACGAAAGACAGCAGGAAAGATTTAATACTTTGTGCACACAGCAGTTAGAGATGAAAGATATTATGAAGGCGCGCGCTATTGCAGATGAAAAGAGAGCCGCTGAAGCGCGCAAGTATCGAGAAGATCGAGAGAAGCAAGAAGTTCAAGCCAACCTCGACAAACAAAAATGGATACAGTCCCTCCTTACACCTCAAACACTTGTGATTATCTTGGTCATTCTCGCAGGGTTGTTTGGTGTCAAGGGTATTGATATGCTAAGTGCGACAGGGGTGCCCGTACAGGACAACCCCCCACCCACGGGTACTATCCCTTAACTTGCTTGCGTACTTTGGCTTAGGGTGGTATCCCCTCCGTGTACCGAGACCGCACCTTCTTCATCTAATACAATACGTGTCCAATCCGCAGGTGGGCGACCTCGGGGTTGAAACGGGTTCTGGATAACAGTGACCGCTGGTATACTCTTCATGATGTTAAGTAGCCTTCGCAAGTAGTTTAAGTCAACCCCCCGATCGGGTGTCGTTAGTACGATCAAGTCTTGAGGAGGAAGAGTCTGCGCGATAGCTCCACCAAGTGCGGTACAAAGCGTAACAAGTTCAGCACCACTGACGTGTGAGCGTAGGAACTCATCTTCGGGGGCATAAAACCCGATGAGGATACTAGAACCCGTTACCTCTAGTCCAACGTAATAGGGGAAGTCGAGCGGTAACGACTCCGTAATTTGTGACGATATCCGTCGTGCGTTCTTCTCAATCAACTTATACATCTTTTCCATACAAGCCTTCGCTATCGCCTTACAGTCTTCGCTCTGCTCAAGGGAATCGTTGTACGCCCTCTGTAGGGCAGCTACGCGGTCTGACGAGGGTGCTCCACCTAATCTATCGAGTTGCGCTTGCGCTTGCGCTAGACGGCCCCCTAGAGCCTTCAAGTCTACTTCAGAAGCACATACCCCACACTTACCGAGGTTGTTCTGCACTTGAAAGTCCAGTAGAGTGATGATTGACTGGACGATCAGGGCTTTATCCGCGTGTTCGGCTCCCTTCTCTGACATTACACCGAGACGTTCTAGGGCTACCTTGAGTGAACGGGCTTCGGCTGCGTGAGCTAGTTGAGCCTTGCGTGCGGATTCCTCTACCTTGAGTAAGGCTAAGTTAGGTGGGAGATTGCTTGCTTCGGATGGGGCGAGGACACCGTTTTCTAATAGACTGTCTACAGAACCATAATCCCAATCACGCCCAAAGTAGTTAACAAGGAAGCGGGCAGTCACCGCTTTGCTGCCCTTAAGTGCCCCCAACAATTCAGGTAACAGGAAGTGGACATCACCGTCAACAGGTTGGTGCTTAGGGCGCTTGCCTCTTTCCATGACCCAGCTCGCCGACCGCCCGTCGCTTAGTTTTACAACAGCGAACAAAGAGTCTTCGTGAGGGTGTAGTAACCCTTCTAGGATCTTTGAGGATTTAGCCTTATCCCGCCCACCAAGGTCGCGCGCTTCACCTGTCAAAGCTAACTCAAGCGCATTGATGAGCGCAGTCTTGCCCGATCCATTTGGGCCAGAGATAAATAAGTTCTTAGATAGCCCAGAGAGACAAAGGCTCCCCGGAAACTTAATGTTGGTTTGAATGTCGGTTATGTATGTTGTCATTGTTTTGCTCCTATGCTTGACCCCAGAGGGAGAGAGAACCCTCCCTCCGAGGTAGACTGCGGATTGTGCAGCCACTTTACTAAACTTCCGCCCACGAATACCCCACGTCTGCTTCAGCCGAGAAGGTTACGGGTAGACCAGCAACTTTACGGGTTAGGCTTTTCGTAATGACTTCGCGAGCGTAGTCAGCTTTTGCTTCTTTCACTTGAACGAGAACAGCATCGTGAAGCTGGTTCACTAGCCCTTCTCTCTGTTTAAAATCAAACGGTAGGTGTTGCATCATGTCTAACATTCCCTGCGCGACAATCGCAAAGCCTCCCGCTTGAACTGGGAAGTTTACAATAGCGTTAAAATCTTCTTCATAGAAATAGCGTCGTCTGCCGGTAACGGGTTCTTCTACGTACCCATTGCGACGGTAGTTATCTAATTCACGATCCCACCAGAGCTTAAACTCGGGTGCAGCGCGCAACCACTTGCGGTGTAATGCACGTACATCTCGGATAGTGTGACTCGCGTATAAAAGATTACCATCTTGATCCTCAGCCTTCATAAGAATCTCATGGACTTTAGGTGGCGAAGCTCCGTACAAAGACGAGAAGCAGATCGTCTTAGCTAAGTCGCGTAGCTTTTTAAACTGACCCTTGCCTTTTTCAATCTTCTTTTTAGGTGCGCCCGGAGTAGTCCAGAACCGTTGACCGAACATCATATCTCCGGTCAGGTTATGTGGGTCGATCTCCTTCTCCTCGAACGCGTCGAGGTAGTGACGCGCACCCGCTAACGCGGCAGCGAACCTAAGCTCTAGTTGGTCGAAGTCAGCCCCTACGAATACCATCCCTTTTGCGGGGACAAACATATCCCGGAGTGAATACGGGATGTTCTGAAAGTTAGGGTTCGAGCTAGAGAATCTACCACTAATTGTTCCATGAGCATTGTAGTTGGGGTAAATAAAACTATCGCTATCCACGATCCCCATGCCGGGGGCAAGCTTCTTTATGTATGTGTTAAGTAACTTACTAGACTTACGGTACCGCCGTAACGCGTCAACCGCAGTACGCTGGTCTGCATCCAAAGAAGGGTTGCCCAATAAGAAACGTAACGTAGACGCGTCAGTGCTTGGTTCACCTGACGAGGTAAAATCTTGTGGGGGTAGTGCCCACCTGTCAAAGAGTAGTGCTCGGACTTGATCGTGTGAGTTAGGGTTAATCTTACCTACAATTTTGTGGAACTTCATTAACCACTTCTGGGCATCTGCCACGCATTCCCGTTCATACTTCTGCCTCTTACTATCATCAATACGGATACCCATGCGGTGCATACCAGTGCACAGCGATTGGAGTCTTTGATCCGTCTGATATAGATGTAACTGTGTACGCGTACGAGCTTGCTTCAGTAGGGGGCCAATAATCCTATGGGTTACAGCCACGTCAGTCGCACAGTACTGATGTAACTCTAAGTCGTCCTGTGCTGTAGTCGCAGTGTGCTCTGACTTCCAAGCTGGAACGTCAGTCTCAACGGATCCGATGTAAGCCAACCCGTGCGGAAACTCTGAACGCGCCAACTTATGGAGCAAGATTGTATCGAGTAAAGGAGTTGGGGTAACCCCTAAGTGCTGTTCGATAACAATGCGGTCGTAGTACCCAGCGTTATGGCCTACCTTGAGAATGTCTTTGTCCTCAAAAAAGTTGATTAGGACACGTTTGATGTCGGTAAGCTCGGAAGCGGTATAGAAACCTGCCTCCCCGCTCACGGAAAGTAAAGGGACGATGAACGCTTCTTTGTCTGTGCCGAGCCCAATACACCTGAGTCCGGCTGTTAGAGGTTCTAAAGCGTCTGTCTCTACGTCGTAGGTAACACGGCGATCAGCTTTCGGGAGCATCTTGACACGTCTGAAAAAATCTTGTAGCTCCTCCGCAGTAGGGTGGAAGTTTGTCTCAGGATCATCCCAGTTTAACGTACCGGAAAAGAACCGGAAAGCCTTCGCAATATCTGATTTAAATGTCTCCGCCCATTGAGGGTTCCGGATGATATGCCGAGGATGAAAAGTCGGGAGAACTTTACCCGCACTTGTCCTTGTCGGGCCACCACGAATTGCACCCAAACTAGGGTTTCGGGGTAGCACTGCTTTGGCTGCACTTGACCCCAATGTCAGCTTCAGCGAGTGTGACGCTAAATCCGCGTCAAGTCTAGGTTTACAGCAGGTGGCGGGTGTGGGCATAGTTGGGAGACCACGCTTCAATCGGCTCCTGTTCTCTTTCTTTAGTTTAGCTAAGAACTCTTTCGGGTTATCATTAGGGTACCTACATGCAATGACGTTGGCGAAGCTAGCACGTTCCCACGCTTTGTCGCCTAACGCTTTGGCCAGTGCAGCACCGTCCGGTCCAGCAAACGGTAGGTTGTATGTCACCGCCTGCTTACTGGGTGCGTCCCCAAGCACGAGCAACTTAGACTCACGGATGGTGGAGTCCACCGGGGAAAACTCGTTACGTTCCCCCCAGTAGACTTGCAGTGGACATTTGTTGCAATCCGGCTTCATTAGATTTCTAGGAAGCTCAGAGGATCACCACTGTCTTTTTGTGTTGTAGGTGGCATCACAGTCGTCGCCGGTGCTGGAGTTGGCGCAGGTTCCGCCGCTGCCTGTACAGGGGCTTCTTCTGTTTTGGGTGCAGCCCTCTTCATGTGGAATTCATAATCCACTTTTGTCATCCACTTGAAGGTAGAGTACCCCCCTTCAGGCGCGGGAGTATAATGTAAGTACCCTGTCTTCCCCTTGAATGAGTCAGCGGTCAGGTTTACATCACCCTTAGCGAGCTTGTCCTCACTCACACCAATAGAGAGCAACAGAACCATCCAGTAAGGAAGAGTCCAACAGTCCTCGTCTTGAGGGAGGTTAATACCAAAGGTTTCCGTCGCACCAGACTGCTCGCCTTCCGCAACAGACAACCGAAAAAGAGCGCGGAGATTACCCGCCTTCGTGGTTGTTTCTTCTGTATCTCGGATGAGTACCTTGTAAAAACCTTCTTCGCTGATACGGCGAGATGATGAACCGGCTGGTCGAACGTCTGAAAAATTAGCTTTAAATGCCCAAGTCATTGGATTGTTCTCCTAAGTTGTTAGAGATGTTAGTTATAAAAGTATCGACCAAAGTCAGTCGATGGAGTTTAAGGTTTGCAGTATCGATAGCATCCATCAACGCCCAACGGATGTGGGGTTGAGAATACTTGCCATTAAGTTGTTGAAAACATTTCGTGAGTAGTTGTTGAAGTTCCTCCTTGTTCTTCTCTTGGAGTATGGGTTGAAGCTTCGGGACAAGTCCCGTGACAATCTTATCCATCCACTGCAACGCTTTAGGTCGAGGCAAGTTGTAGCCTGCCTCAAGCAGTAGTACGCGGAGGTTAAGGGGAAAGGTTGGGGGAGAGATGCCAAGACGATCCTTGGTCACGTAACTAGGGTCGGGACCCGTCTGGTATACATAGGGCCAACTACCAAGCGACTCCCCACTATAGACTACACGAGCCACGAAGTCAGCCATAGCAGGCAGCTTCTCTGGAAGTTGCCAACCGGGTATGAGTGGGGCACCGGGGATGTGCCGTGTACCGTGCTCGTTAGTTACTTCCTTGGGAGCCTGTTGATGCATTGTAAACACAACGGGAATACCCGCTTCACGAGCCGCGTCACGTAGCTCGTAAACGCGTTTGTTGAACTCATCAAAGGCAGACCAACCCTTGAACCGTTGCTTACATTGTTGTAGTTCTGCATCGGCAATAATACTAAAGTCATCGACGACAACAGCCGGATACTTCTTCGTGTCCTTACTGCGTAGAATGTTGACGATCTCCCCCACGCTTCTAGGCGTGACGGTCTTAGGGGTAACGTCGAGGAAGTTAGCGCATTTAGTTGCACCGATAGGTGCGATAAAAAGTCCGTCAGGAAAGGCGCGGATAGCTCCGAGTGTCTTTCCGCAACCGGACGGCCCATAAGTTAGGGCGAACAAGTCTTGTTGGGGCATTGTTAGAATCCGTATTGACAGGTTTCGTGGTAAGGGCATGGACCGTAAGGAGTCCAGCACGCGGTTTCATGGTGGACGGCGGGCCATAGCATGGGGTCATCCAAGTGTTGATGTTGTTTAATGGTTCCTTCGGCGGCTATGAGGGTTTGTTTAAATGTACGCAAAGCGTACGGCGCGGGTTCAAGTGTAGGGCGCTTGTAAGAAGGCGACTCCTTCAGGGTGCGTGGGAGTTGAATCATATTCAGCACAACCCCCCCGAAGTTAGCACCGAAGGCGCGTTTACCTAGCACGCGATAACCTAAGAACTGCCCCGATAAAGTGTACCGGCGAACAGTTTTTGGGGAGATGCGGAATGTTGTCTTGTGGTCGACGATCCAAATCTTCCCACCACTGTCCTTAACAATCAGGTCAGCGCGTTGGGTATAAAGGAACCGGTTACCCTCGTCGTCAGTAACGTGACTCCTGAACTGCTCCTCAATATAGAGAGGCTCCCACTTATCAAACTTCCAATGGTTGATGTAAGAAGCTACGACGTGCTGGGCCAATGCAGCATGTTCCATCCATAGCTCGTTTTTATCCTCGGTGTAGTTGTCCAAGGCAAGCTTTCCTATGCCTGCGATTGGCTCATAGAACTCGTCGGGGTCTTGACCGTTAAGCTTGGCCTTCATCCGGGCGTAGTATTGAGCCAGTCCAAGGTGGACCAGCACACCCTTCACCAAGGGATCGCTTAGGGTATAGGACTTCTCTCGCCCTAGCGCGTACTTGCGCGGGCACTGCAACACCGTCTGAAGGCGGTGCCACCCAGCCTCTGACGGGCCGGGATCAATTAATATGGGCATTGGGTTACTTCTCGCTGTGGTTATCGGGTAGTTGAATGGGTTGTTGTTTGCCTAAGATTTTTACTATCTTATCGAACAGTGTTGGTGTTGTTTCATCTTCGGGGTTCATCCTCACACGTTCCCTCGAACGAGTCAAGTCTTCTTCAGTGAAAAGCAATGTTTCGTAATCACCGCTCACGTTCTTCACAAGAATTGAGAAGTACCACGAGTCAGCGGAACCTTTTTTATCGAGGTTAGATTTTCTTTCAAGTAGGCCACGTTTAAGCATTATATTTTATCCATGATTGAGTTAATGATTGCTTCTTCATCGTCTACACCTGACAAAACATCGGCGATATCTTGCGCCTCGGAGTGGTCTAATGCAGCCGTTAAGTTCTCCAACTTATTAAGGAGCATGTCAGCGATGTGCTCGTCAACTGTACCCTCGCAGATGGCGTACATAATAAGCACCGCGCGGTCGCTACCCTTACGGTGGAACCGTCCTTCTGCCTGCTCTATCATGCCGGGGGTCCAAGGTATAAGCGCCATGATCGCAAGATCCGTGCGTTGAAGGCCGTCAAACGCCTCACCAAACGCGTTAGTCGTCCCCACGAGGCAACAGCCCCCGTCATACTTTGAGTACTCTTGTACCATAGCATCACGCTCCTCTGACCCCACCCCGCCATGTCCCCACCACATGGGGGCACCTAGCTTGTTGCAACGCTTACCTATTGCCGCTGATAATTCCTCACAGTCTTTCTTGCGCCCCGTAAACACCACTACCTTTTGCCCAGCGGCAACGTTCTCTTCTACGATCTCAATCAACCACTTACGTTTACGTGCGGCAGCTTCCATTAGCTTAAGCTCGAAGAGAGCTTGTTTACCTAACTTAGTCGCCTTTTTGATCGCATCCTTAAAACCAGTGGCCCGACTTTGGTCTGCACTTGACAGGTAGCACAATTGACGGCGCATAGGGGGTAACGACTTCTTAACTTCTTCGGGGGCTACCTTATGCATTACCCACTTAAGTCGGTCCTGTAGCTCTGGGATGTTGCTCCGTCCGTTAGCTTCCCATCCCCCCCACTTATTTTGTCGAGCGTTACAGTAACGTTTCTTCCACTCTAAGCCTGTACCCCAACAACCGGGCTCAAGTAAGTCAAGGGCAGAGTATAAGTCGGACAGCGAGTTAGGTGCTGGCGTAGCAGATAAACCCAATCGCCGCGTACAGTAGGTTGCAAGCTTAGCTGAACTCCCGCTAATGTTGTTGGCATAGCCCCACTTCGGGCGACCGTTGTGTCCGATGGTTTTTTCCCAACGCTTCCAATTCTTCGCGCGGTGTATCTCGTCGTAGATTACTTGCATGGTCCCATAACTACGCCATGCGATGAGCGTACCTAACCATGCGGGTAGACACTCCCACCCGATGATTACATGCGTTGTGTCCGGGTCGATTCGCTTGGGTGTCTTGCCCATCAGTAACGTAGGTCGAACGTGAGATAACTTCTCAAACTCTCGTTGCCACTGCCGTCTCGCAAGTGCACGCGTAACAATGACGGTCTTATTTGCGACTTCACCTGACAAGCTCCAGAGTACTCCTCCCGCTGTCTTCCCACTACCACAAGGCCAGTAAAATAAAGTCCCGTCGCGAGAAGTACCGTGACCTAATCCTTTAAGTTGGTAAGGAGTTAACCAGTCTTTCAACCAATCAGGGGAGTTAGAGGGAAGCGTATAAGTTTTCGGTGTGATTAAATCTAACCCGAGTAACTCACTACAGTTTAAAGGGGGCCCCTTGTGTCTCTCTTGCCCTTTACCTCTAACGCCGGGTACGTCTGAAGCTCCACCAATACGACTGTAACTGCTCGGAAGTCTCATGCTTCACCTGCTCGGTACGTTAGGGCATCACCCCAACTTAAGTAATAACGATGTCCGTATAGATTATGCAGCATGTTGTGATCAGTGTGAGGGGACACGAGGTCCACCAATTGCGCTGCACTTGTCAGTGTGTTGTTTGTTAGGCAGATCGCGAACGAGGTTGGACTCTTAACGTCCTCGCAGAATACCGGTCGCACGTAAGCATTTAATTTAGTTAGTTGGTCGAGCATGTTAGTCCTTCTCAAAGATACGTATCTCGCGGTGAGCGTTACGCGCGCGGCAGGTTAAGCAGGGGTTAACGTGTGAACATGGTTGTACTCGGTGTGTCGCCTTGTGCCAGAACCGTAATTCACAGGGTTTAGATGCCACCTCTGCGACAACCTTAACCGCATCAAGGGGGAAGTTGAGGTAAGCCTGTACCCCCATCACAAGCCCCTAGCGTCAAGGGTCATCATAAACGCTTCATACTCCCCAACGTCAAGGTCTGGAATACTGTCTTGAAATATGCCGATGATCACACCATAGGAGCAACCGAGAGCGAAACGCAGCTTGTTGCAGAGGTCTGCGAGCGCGCGCATGGAGTCAACGCGGTGACGGGTGGGCCAGTGCTTTTGGATAAGTTGTTGCATGTCCATTATAGAACTCCGTTGGATTCGAGTAGTTCGGTTAGGAACTGTGCTACTTCTTTAAGTTGTTGAGTGGTACGCTCGCGGTCGCGGGGATTAGACGATACCACCGCTCCCCATGATAATTGACGGACACCAACACGAGCGGCAATTAAAAGATTAATCACATCAAGAAGGTTAGGTATGACTTCTATTTTAGGGTTGCCCATGTCGGCGACCCCTATGGTGTTAGGCTTCATCGTACCACCTCAACAGTAGCAGTTGCCTCAACAAGTTGGACGCACTCGTAATCTGTAAGCTCATTACCCCATGTCTGTACCCTGTCGAGCATCTCAGCTTCGTCGGGACAAAACTGATCCTCATAATTAATTACGACTGTAAGACGATACTTTGTCTTAGGTGGTTCAGGGGGATTCTCGTAGACTTCACGCATAGTTAAGCTCCTTAAGGCGCACCGGGCGCATCGGCCCAGTAGCGCCATTCTGGGTTGTTAGGTTGTTTGTACGTTAACAGATTGGATCGCCGTTTTGATTAGATTAAAATCAAAGTCAGCTTTAGATGTCAGTGGGGTTAACTGCTTGAGAAGTTCATCCAGAACCCCGTGGTCAAGGTACACGTCGTTGTAACTAGCACCGTATTGTTCCACACCAGCGAAGTAAATTACTTCGAAAAGTGACGCGATACATACAACGGGCCAGTGCAGATGGTGTCTGATAAAGTCCTCCCACACTTTTAATGTGAACAGGCAGGCCTCCCCCAAGCTAGGGAATAAGGTATGCTCATAGTTAAAATCACCATGATAAAACGCCTCGACAACCATCTCCAAGACTAGGTCGGTAGTCTCCTCTAGTGCGTGGTCGACATTGCAGTGCGGGTGCTTCAGATAATCCGGGTGTACACGGAAAGTCACAGGGGTTGAAGCCTGTTCCTCATCTACTGCCCAAGGTGAATTAGAATAGTTAAATGTATTGCGATTTAAGTTTGAATTTTGCATGACTCTCTCGTTGTTGGTTAAGTTGTAGCGTTTCCGCTACACGTGACTAGACCTTCCGACTTACCCAAGGCGGATAAGCGGAGTGAAGTTTCTTGTTAGTCTAGTGTTGTTCGGTTGTTCGGTTGTTCGGTTTGGGGGATTGCTTGCAGTTGTCGCCATTGGTCTGGTTTAGCAAAGGGGGAGCGACTTAACCGCACTGAATAGTCTTGACCGACGACGATGGTACGAGCGGCAACGTTATAGCCTAAAACGTTCCACCCGTACGAGTGGAGCACCTTAACGGCTACGGCAACAAAGTTGGACTCATAGCAGTCGATGCACACGATAGCGTCTTCGTCTGTCGTTGGGTCGGCGATTACAATACGGGTTCGAGGTGTATCGGGTGACCGCCCTTCATAGCGGGTTAGATACTCCCGGTTGTGTTTCTCATGCTTAATGACAAACGTACGTAGTGACTGCATATCGACCCCCTTAGTCTGTACTGCTAAACAGTTGGGTGAGTTGTTCTAAGACCTCGAACACGTGTTCGGCGCTACTCTTGAGTCGTCGTGTGGATGTCAGGCGTACGCATACTGCTGGATCACTCCCGCTCTCGTAGAACTCGACATCGAACGCGGATAGACTAATGGTCCCGCGTTGCTGTTCTTTGTCGAACGTTAGGCCACAATAACGGGTGTTGTAGTTAGTCTTCAACAAGTCTACAAAGGTTTCCGTGTTAGTCTTGTACATCATTGACCTCCCTTTGAAAAAATGTGGAGCCGCCCCTCGACATCGGGGAGGTAGTTTACAATCGCGTAAGCAGTATTCAGGGCAAGAGGCACCCACACGACTTCGTACGGATACTTTTCTTTCTCCATGAGTTTCATAAGGATGGATAGGTCTCCATTGGTTCTCCACCCAGCGAAGTTGCTGGCGAAGTAGTGTCCATCAGCAAACCCGTCGTCAGGGTTCCCGGTATGTAAAACGAAATCTCCATTTAGGGAGGTTTTTCTTTTGCAGGTCAGGTCTGCATCCCATCGTTTACCCATCACTTACCTCCGTAAACTGTGCTAAGAACTTTGTTCACACTATAAATCCAAGGAGCAGAGGTCAGGTTCTTCTGATTGTCATACCAGCGCTTTGCTTCCTGAAGGGCATCCAACATAGCAGGAGCGGCACAGATTAAACGACTGTTGGCATCAGCAACCGGAGAGAAGGGATAGTTAACGCCGCTATCCTCTGGACGAAATAGCATCTCACAGATAGGCGTACCATCAGGAGCTTGTATCTCACAACCGTTCTCAATCCAAGGACCGGGAGTGTTAACGGCTAACACTTGCACAACTTTATAAGGCTTATCCATTATTCACCTCCGTAACGAAGCTCGGTGATGGGGCGAGAGATATGCTTGTGGAAGTGTGCTTTCGTATAGATACGTGCCATCGTACGCGTGTAATACTTACCCGCACAGGTGGCATAAGTACCTGTAATCTCACCGGTTAACATCTCGCTCATCTGAAATGCGAAGCCATCTTCAAAAGACCTTTGCCATAGTGGAGGCAGAACCTCAAGAGCATCATCAAACTCGGTACGGGTTATCTCGCGCCAGCTTGTGACGTAGTGACCTTCAAGGACTTTATGATATTCACCTAAGGTTACCACCTTGCAATCTAATAGATTAAAAGGACTGAACTCGGTCCAGTAACCGGTGAAGCCGCCGCCTTCGTTCTGCTTCAATAGGTCCATGCAACGGGGCCGACCACTATCATCAACGCGCATCAGCACGTGATTGTAATCTGATAAATCCATAAGGGATTCTCCTTGTTAAGTTGTTAGGTTGTTGAGTTGTTCAACTACACACAGACTAAACCATCCGACACCAGAGCGCAACAAATAAACAAAAATAGTTTAAGAATGCGATCCGAAATAATTGACTGCACCTGACACGTTATTAGTTTTTACGCGCAGGCGCGCCCACGCGCCCGCGCACGCGCACGCGCGCACACGCGCGCACGGGATTCGCGAATCGGAATTCGCGAAACAGAATTCCGGAATTGCATTTCGTGAATCAGAATTCGTGAATCAGAATTCACGAAACAGAATTCGTGTATTGTAATTCGCGAATAGTAATACCGGAAAAACTTTTCGGGTATTGTGACAGTTTGGTACACGTTGGTACTAGTTGGTTGTGTCTGGTAAATGTCAAATAGATTTTAAGGCCCCTAATAGCCCCGTGGTGAAGTTTTACCCCCGTACCCATACCCTAGCCCTCGGAAGCCGCTAGGACGTTAAATCGATTTATGCCCCTTAGAAGCTACCTTTTCAGCCGGTAAAAAAAGATGACCAAATTTGTCAAAAAAAGTTGACCGGCAAACCCAAACGGACTAGCGCGCGCAAGAGACCGTGACAAAATCTCGCACGCACTCACATGGCGCAACCCAACTACAGGGTAAAAAGTTAACGCCCCGCGAGCTAATCACGCGCCAGAATTAGCACCAAAAAAACCGCGCGACCACCACGGCCAATAGTGGAGGGTAAAACTAGTTTTTAGTGGGGTAGCGGTGTTAGTTGTTAACTTTCTTCGCGTGTTAAGTGGCATTGGTGCTGGATGGTGTTATCTTAACAGCGTTGGCAAGTTAACCCCGCCGACAAGGAGCAGCCCATGACAGCAAATAACCCCCACAACTACACCCCCGCCCGGCGAGTCCTTAACGTCGACGGCTCCCCAATGGTCAACTGGCAAGGGTGTATGAACATCCTAACCAAACTTGGTATCGTTATGTACCACGAAGTAGGCGACATCCTAGACGACGGTACAATCGTGACCCATGCCAACGAATGCCCGACGTTAGAACTCGAAGACTTCTTCTATACGGTATACCGAGAGTGGTCCATGGAGGACATCATCGACGGTTGTGCGGACGTATGGATTGACGCGCGCCACGTCTTACTCTGGCTCGACCTACCCATTGACAACGTGGGCGAGATTGAACACCACAAGGACATCCCGTACGTGTTCGGAGAGTACACGACGAACCGTCGCAAGCCATTGACCAAGCCCTATGCAGCGGTGCGCAACTATCGAGAAGAAGACCGCCGCCTACGGTGGGCGCAGCTTGCACCGCTTAACGTCATGAGGTGCCGCATTATGCGCGTGCATCGGCTTGATGAATTCTACCCAGTTTCGGAATACCCCAGCAGCGTGGAGCGTAAGCAGGCACGGCGCTACAAGATGCGTAACGGCGACCGACGAGAGCGCATTATCCGTAGACGTAAGGAGTCTACGGCCAGCGTGCTTAAACACGCGGTCCAATTCTAACCACCAACCACGGCCCCCGTAAGGGGGCACAAGGAGCACAACATGCCAAGCAATAACCCAACCAACAACCCAACCAACCCAACCAACGCCCAAGGAGGCACCATGTTTGCATTCATCGACGAAGCAGGAAACCGCACCGACAACCTAACCCAAGAGGAGGCCATGAGGCGCTATGCGCTGTCAGCCTTCACGGGTGAGATTGTACCACCAGAAACCACGGAGACAGCCACAGAAGCCACAGAAGAAACCCCAGCACCTAACGGCTGGGAAACCTTACCCGGAGCTTCAGAGAGCTATGTTCTAATCGCTGGCGACCGTTGCCCAGAGTGTGATACGGGCCGCATCATCCAAGGACGGGCGGGGTTAGGTTGCGCCGGATTCCGGCAAGGGTGCACCATCCACAAGCGTATCCGAGAGGACGGTCGGTACTTCGCACCCGCCGAGCCTGTAGTCCTTGCACCCTCATCACCATGGGAACGCATGAACGCCAACCCAGCGCCAGCGCCAGCCCCGGCCCCGGCCCCGGCCCCGGCCCCGTCTATCATCGAGGTAACCCCCAGAAAATATAAAGCGGGAGAGGTTGACCCCGAAGCCCGTAAACGCGTCGAAGACCAACGTAGCTTCCTTGATGGGTTAGGCTTCGCAACCGCTGACACAGTATACCCGCCCGGCTCGCAGGTCATTGACATGGGCCACGAGAACTTCCAGAGCCATAAGCGCGACCTTGACGCAATGCCAACCATTGCGGAGGAATGCGCGCGGAAGGGCCAAATCATAGCGGAGGAACGTCGGCGCGGGTTCGAGGTAGTTCTCAAGGACTTGACGTTTGACGGGGACGTGTTGCGACTTCCCAGTGGTCAACCGTTACGCCTTGAGACTAACGCCTTGAGGAGTTGGGCCTCCGTGAGGAGCGGAGAGCGCGCGCACGACGGCGAGAGGGTCAGCATATCGCCGCCCCTGTCATACCTGCGACACAGTAGCGCCGACGAAATCGGCCAGATGTTCGAGGCTCGGAAGGAGCACGCCAAATTTACTGAGAAGAAAACCGGACGGCCGCAACGGGTCCAACTGCTGACCCGTGAGGTACACGGCCAAGAGCGCAGCGTATACGCCGTGGTATCGCCCACATATCAATACTACGGTGGCGATAGGTTCCTACAGAATATCGCCAAGGCTGCGCGCCAGTTCGGGTCAGACCTTAAAGGCGAGGTGATATACAACCAAGCCACCACGCGCGTAACGGGTGAATTCTGGGCAATGCCTCCACACATTGAGAACCTCGCAGCGGGCGACGTGTTCAAAGTGGGAACCAAGTTCCGCACGGGTGATAACGGGTCAACGACCCACATTATTGACGCGGCATACCTTCGCAACCTATGCCTGAACCTCTTAATCCTAGACCGTGGAGCGCTTAGCCTAATGAAGCGCCGCCACTCCGGACGCGCCCACAATACCAGCCTCAAAATCAACCACGAGATTATCACGGCCATGCGGAAGGCGTTCGACTTCGAACAGGAATTCCGGACGCGATACGGCTGGATGAAGCAGACCACCGTCGCGGACCTATTCGGGACGGACGACATGGAGGAGATTGTAACCGACGTGTTGACAGCCAAGCGCCCGAAGGCAGCCATGAAACCGTTTAGCCTCATGGAGAATCTACCCGGCAATATTCAGCGTGATTCATTGGTTGAGGCGTTGTTGCTAGGTGTAGTCGAGACGGCAGCGGAGACGGGCCAGCGGACAATCATTGAACCAACCATGGCCGATATCATCAACGTGGTAACCCGCGCGCATGACAAGGTTCCAGTGCTGGCATACTCGGGCGACAGCGTAGCCGACCACCTAGCCCGTCGGGCGGGTGAGATGGTTACAGAATTCGGGAAGGTGGCCGCATGAAAACCGCCGACGACTGCCGAGAGACCCTAGGTGCTGCACTGTTTATGATAACGTTGGGTGCCATTCTATACGCCCTCTACATCGGGACACCGTAGCGGCCCCCCACTTCGCACCAAGTAAAACCAAACCCCAGCCCGCCAGCCTAACACGTTGGCGGGCTTTTTTACGTTCGGACCCCAACAAACCGCGACGGAACAGCCCACCCCCGCCCACTATCATCACCGGCCCAAATCTAAAAAAAAATTTCCGCTTCGCGGATTACCTGTCAGCGAGATTGAGGAGAGGATGGAATTGAAGGGGGCTTGGGGTTATCGTGTACAGGGTTGTTCGATAACCTTACCATACAAGATAACCTTACCAACACGAGACTGGTAGTGGTGTGATAATGTTACCAGAGAAGTGCAGGTCTTTCTTCCCAGAAAAAGTGAGCTTTCCCCTAGCGTGCAGAAAGTTGGCTTTGAAACTAGCTTATCAAGGCACTTTCAACAAAGCGCTCGGCGGGTCTTTGAAAGTTGTAGGGGCATCCCCCCTTTTTGGTACCCCCGGTCCTGATATACCGGGGGGAGGTAAAAACACGCACATCCATTTTTGAGTTTTCGAATGGTTCGATTAAAATTGACTGCACTTGACAGGACTTTATTTTCAATCAACCCATCCGCCAGTGCGTTGAATTAGACACGTCCAGCGTTTAGACTATATGGTTAACTTAAAAGGTTACAACTTTACATTTCGTTGACACATTGTAACCTCTTTGTAACCTTCGATAATATAGGTAGTTCGGTTATTATGCTAGAAAAGGTTACAAGTTACAAACTTTTATAATTGCGCTATATAGAGAATCACCCTCATAAGTTTATTTTTATATTTATATTAAAAACATACTTACTATTACTATTCTCTATATAGCTGTATGCAAAGATTTCTGTAACCTGTAACTTTTGCCAAGTGTACCTTACAATAAGCTAGGTTCAATCGGCACACCTTGTAGGTTACAAACTAGGTTACAAGAGGTTACAAGCAGTCAATTGCATGTAAAGACTAGAAACAACATTAAGCAGTCCTTGGTATTTAATATAACCAGACTTTTATATTATTACCTGCATGGTATCTATTGACACTTGTTCCTCTCGGCCTTACTCTCTCTGGTATACAACCTCAACAACTGCCAAGGAGCACCTATGAGTTCAAACGAAGAAGAGTTTTTCACTATTAAAGACATCGCATCAAAGTTAAAGGTCTGCACAAACACTGTCCGTGCTCTTGTGAAGTCGAAAGACTTACTTGCGATAAAAGTGGGTCACCAGTGGCGGATTACTTCCGGGGATCTAGCCCAGTACGTTCAAACAAAGAAGAGACATCACGACGGCAGTGTAAAAGTTTCTCCTTTGACTGGACCCAAACACAGCAATCAGGGTATCTTTGGTGACGACGCAGACCACGACGATCTGTTCGCTTAGGATACCTCAATGCGCCCACCACTTTCAGCTAATATTGATGAGATCACCGCCACCCTCAATGCTCTCTTTGAGGTAGGGCAGGTCGTCGAGTTACGTGTAATATCTCCCCCTAAGTACGGCAGTAAGCCTCTGATAAAGACTGGTTATTTTAATGACCTAAGTCAGCTCGCTTTTGCCGCAGCAGCCTCGTCCGATAGCGGCGCGAACGGTGTCTACATCACACCCAATAAGATTAACCCTGCCTTATTCTCCCGCAGTCCGAATAAGTTATCCAACGGGTTAGCTTCTACTACCGACGATGACGTGATCGAACACACGTATCTTCTTATTGACGTGGACCCCGTTCGACCTTCACATATTTCATCGAGTATCGAAGAGAAGCGGTTAGCCTTCAAGGTCGTCCGTACCATCCTAGAAAGCTTAGATGCAGAAGGGTGGCCGCCTCCAATTGTGGGGGACTCTGGGAATGGTGCCCACCTCATCTACAAAGTTGAACTACCCCCTCACCATGCAATCATTCGCCGGTTTTACTCCGCACTCAGCCTATTCTTTGACATTAAAGGGGTTACGATTGACCAGAAGGTCTTTAACCCTGCTAGAATCTGGAAGCTATACGGTACGACTGCACGTAAGGGAGGGGATACACCCGAGCGTCCTCACAGGAATGCCCGTTTATTAAACGCTCCAGATAATCTTAAAAAAGTTTCACGTGCAAAGCTCGAAGAGTTCGCCAAGCGAGCACCCCTAGAAGCATCTGGGGGGTTTAACTCCGAGCGTGCCAACCGTCTTGATATGTGGTTACACGCCCACTTTAAAGATAACGATCGGCCTGTAGAGCTGAAGTGGGGGGATAAGGGACGTAAGTTTGTTTTTGATGTATGCCCGTTTGACGAAACACATAACGACACCTCAGCCTACATTGTCCAGAACAACACTGGGGAGATATTTGCCGGGTGCCAACACCAAAACTGTGTAGGTCAAGGACGTAAAGGTTGGAAGGCATTTCAAGGTAAGTTCGGTAAGTTTTCGGGTAGTAGTAATAGTAGCTCGGGTAGTGGGGGATCGTCGCAACAACTTCCCTCTAGCGGCGCTTCTCCGGGACTAACCGACTTAGGTAATGCGAAAAGACTTATACAGGGGTTTGGCCCAAACCTAAAATTTGTGTCTAGTTGGAAAAAGTGGCTGTACTACACGGGTAAGCGTTGGGAATCTGACGATACGGGTCGAGTAATGCGACTTGCAGAACAAGCTGTCGCGACAATTTTTGCAGAAGCGACAGCAGAAAGTGATACAGACCGCGCAAACCGACTCTTCAAACACGCGGTCTCTTCGGAATCGTCTAAGTCACTTCACTCAATGGTAAACCTAGCTGCTTATGAAGATGGGGTTTCTGTAACGATTGGAAAACTTGATCGAGATCCTTGGAAATTAAATGTTTCAAACGGAACCGTAGACCTGAAGACCGGTCAGTTACTCCCACATACCCGAGACCATTTAATTACTAAAATGTGTCCCGTAGAATACGATACTAATGCCGACTGCCCGACTTGGGATAACTTTTTATACGAGATTTTAGATGGACGAGTGGATCTTATTGCTTTTTTGTATCGTTATATTGGGTATTCTCTTACAGGTCTTGTAACAGAGCAGAAGTTAATCTTCCTGTACGGTACCGGTGCAAACGGTAAATCAACATTCTTAAATACTATCCAGCATTTACTGGGTGCCTACGCGAAGCAATCCGCACCTGAACTACTGTTGTCGTCCAAGAGTGGCCGCCACCCAACAGAAGTGGCGGACCTACTCGGTGCTAGGTTCGTAGTAAGTTCAGAGATAGACAGGGGACGTGGACTCGCTGAAGCGTCAATTAAACAGATGACCGGGGGTGATGTAATTAAGGCCCGGTACATGAAAAAGGATTTTTTCGAGTTTCTTCCTACCCATAAGTTGTGGTTAGCCGCGAACCATAAGCCGATCATCAAGGGTAACGACGAAGGTATTTGGCGACGGGTCCTATTGGTACCCTTTGAAGTAAGTATCCCAGAGGACAAGCAGGACAAACAACTCGCAAATAAACTTCTTGCGGAGTTACCGGGTATTTTGAACCGGTTTGTTGCGGGATGTTTAGACTGGCAGCATAACGGCTTAAACGCACCTAAAGAGGTAGTTGAGGCTACACAGGAATACAGGGAGCAGTTGGATCAACTCAAGCCGTTTTTCGATGATGTATGCACAAAGGATAAGGGAGCAGAGATTAACCCTAAGATGCTTTACAACGCTTTTCTGGATTGGTGTGAAGAAAACCATGAGACGCATATGAAGCCTCGTTACTTTGCTATGTTGATGCGTGAACGTGGTTTTCGCCAAGGCAAGCCCACTAAGAAGGGGTCTAAAGTAACCTATCGTCCGTGGTTAGGTATACGTCTTCGCGAAGTAAAAGACTTACAACCTAAAGTAAAGGTGATCCCTTTTGCCGATAAAACATCCAGATGACAAAGAACTAGGTAAGTGGCAGTGGCGCACAAGCACCAACACTATCCCACCCAACCGTGATCCTTACACACACCCTGTTGTTTGGATGGCGGTAAGATGCGAAAGCGGACTTGAACAAATCACACTGTACCCTAAAGCAGACCGTGAAGTACTAGAGTTTGCTCAAAAGTGGCGAGGTAACAAGTTTACGTGGGCACCCCGACTACAATCTAACGCCGAGCGACGGGATTTAATTCGTGAATGGTTAAGTAAAACCCCTATGATCTTAGACTGGTTCGTATCCCCAGATGCATATCATGCTCCTCGAACGTACCCAAAGTTCCTTAAAGAAGCTTTTGGTAAAGTCCCTCCTCCGCGACCCTACGAACTTGCTTGCATGAAATGGGGGAAAATTGAACGCAGGAAGTTTTTTGCCAAAGGTATATATTATTTACGAGCATATTGCTTTGGTTTCACCCTACCGCAAATTGCACGAATGACAGGTGAGCCGATTGGGTTTATAAAAACCGAGATGTTTGACGATTTAAAGTCTCTCTGCGAAGAACCGGGGTTCGCTTTATGGTGCTTAAATATTAGTTGGAAAAAAGTTCGCTGGCCTATTAACGTCGACATCGGTATGCTTAACAAGATTAAGTTACAACAGGAACTAGCCGGTGGACCTCAGTTTATCCGCCCAAGCAACATGCAGATTCTTCTCGCCTCCACTAATTTTTGGAAATTTGTAAGGCAAGGTCGTTTAGAAAAACGTGGTGGATTACGTTTAAGATTACATAAAAATTGGTTAGGAACATATTCACACAGGAGAACATCATGTCGTCCGGTAAAGTTACAAGGCAGGGCCGTTCGGCTGGTCAGAGATCCGGGGAAGGCCCGGAATACAGAAGCTGGTTAGCACTCGTACCTCCCGAACAACGCGAAGCTATCGCGTCCCTTGTTAAAAAACATAAGATTAAAGACTACGATGACCTCGTAGGATTTAGTCAGATTATTCTTGCCGAGATGATTGAAGGAAATATTACACCAGCAATCGCACGGGAAGCTCGCTTGTGGACCGAGATGATGTTCACTGTACTTGCTACGAAGAACAGCGCCATGGGGACACCAGAAGCGGCCTACTCTGACGTAATTACGGCTCTTGTTCAAGTACGACGTGAGGCACCTAAACTGGAAGCCGCCTATACTTTGACCGATGAAATAATCGATATCGAACCAGAGAAAATTGTGGTCAACGATGAGTAATACTGAAGCATCTGACGCACTGGAAGCGCTCGCTGACCCCGCCCTAAGTCTAAGGGCTTATGGTAAGGTACATGACCAGTCAACAGGGCGGGAAATCAGTTACGACCCGTTTAAAATTACCGAAAAGCTACAGGCAACGGTTGTGTCATATTTCTCTGAACCACCTAGAACACAATACGGTCAGACAAAGTGGTTAACGTTACTGGGATATCGACAAGCGGGTAAGTCACTTGTCGCTGAACTGTGTGCTTATGCCCGGACAGCATATACACCCGGTTGGGACCACGTCTGCATTGCTGATACTAAGTCTCGTGCAGAGTATTTACACAGTAGGGTACACTTTTGCCATGCAAGATGGCCCGATTCACTCCGTTCACCTACTGTACCCAACCGAGAAAGTCGTCAGATGACTTTTTCAGGTGGAGCAGGGGGCAAAATGCGCGTTTTGTCCGGTGAATCGGGTGCGGTTGGTATTGGTCAGTCACCAGATAGCTTTCATGGGTCAGAATTACCTTACTGGGCTAACGCAGGTGAGCAATACACACTGATTTATCCTTCGATGGTTAACCGAGACCATGCGTTAATGGTTATGGAGTCTACACCCGCGCCGATGGACGCGCCGTCTGCTGAGTGGTGGCACGATCAATGTCGTGATGCAAAAAAGAACAGTGGACGTAACCTCTACGCGTTCTTCCCTTTTTGGGACGGTAAACTTAACCGCCGTCCGTGGCCCGAAGATGCCCGATTAGACATTGACGAGCTTAGGTTACTCGATAAATACGGACCCAAAGGACTTCAAAAGGAAAACCTAGCATTCCGTAGACTTATGATGGAGTTAGACCCCGAAATCAGGCGTAACCCTGATTTATTTAATGTCTATTACCCCTTCGATGATGTTACATGTTGGTTAGCCTCAAGTAGTTCGGTAATTCATCATTCACTACTTAAGCGTCACCAACAAGGCAAGTTGGTCACATGGTCGGGCCCATACCTTGAATATGAAAAGCCGGAGCCTGAAGCATTATATGTGATGGGGGTTGATCCAGCGGGGTATGCGGCCCGCGACCACGCTGCTTTCCAAGTCCTTAAGTTGTACGATGGGGAATGGACACAAGTGGCCTGTTTTGCTGATCACACCGAGCCTATTCCGTTTTCTAAGAAGATTCTGGAGGTTGCCCGCAGATATAATAATGCAACCGTTGCCGTAGAATCGAACGGAGTAGGCGCGGCTGTGATCGCCCTGCTTCAAGAGCTAGATTGTAAGAACCTATACTACGAGAAACCTTACCGACCGGGGATTACTGCTACATCGAAATCAGTTGACCAGATGCTATCTTGGCTTCAAGAGGCGCTTAAAGAAGAACTAATTCTAAACGACGCAGACACTGTTGACCAATTGACAGGGTACAAGCACGACAAACGTGTAGAGCAGAACGCTTCAAGCGAAATCCTATACGGTAAAGGCGCGGGTAAGCGTCGCCGAAATCGACACCACTGGGATAAAATTTCCGCGTTACAAATGGCGGTTACTGCTGCACGTCGGTCACCCTCACGTAGAAAACAAGTGGATGACTCGACAAGGAATGATAATATAGTCTTGTTTCGTGATATGACTTGGAATCAAGTGCAAGACCATCGAAAGAAAGTGTCTCAAGATAAAGCCTCAACTAAACGTAGGCGTACTCGTTACAGGAGAAAAAGATAATGGCTGATGCAAAGAAACTTAGGATGGATGTAGCACGCAAAGCCTTAGCCGCAGACAGCAGTCCCTTATCGCAAGAAGATTTGGACAGCTTTGATCTTAAGCGTAACACGGCGTTGGGTTTAAGAGAGAGTGCCGCTCGCATGAGTGATAAGAAGTCAGATATGCTTGAGCAAGCCACGGACCCCTTTGACGCGATGCGTATGTATAAACGCTTTCAACCGTACAAAAAGAATTTTGGTGAGCAAGGTACAGCTAGACGAGCGGAAGATCGTCAGACGGAGGAGCAGTACCGTAAGATGGTAGAAGAAGCGCCTTTTCCTGACGAAGCCTCACGTCGGGGGTACGAAAGTGCCGTCAGCCAAATTCCCCAAATCCAAGCTAGGGTAGATTCTCGTCGTCAAATGACCGACGACATTTTAAGGAATGACGACATCTTACTGCCAACCGACAAAGAACCTTTAACCGATGAAGAGCGTAATAAAGTAGAAGCTAGGTTTAGAAAGATGTTTACGAATAAAGTATTAGGGAGATAACAATGCCGGGATATACCGCTGCTGATGTACGTAAAAAAGCCGCTGAAAAAGCTATGGCTGATTATAAGAAAAAGTCTGAAGCTAAAAAGAAACAAATGTCTGAAGGCATTAAGCCTAAGAAAATGGAAGCTGACGATCCTAAGAAAAAGAAGTCTGACGACGACGACGACGAAGAGTCCAAACCCAAACTAGGGTCGGGCGAACGTTTTAAAAAGCTAAGTGGTGAGCTAAAGTCCAAAGGGGTTAAAGACCCTGATGCGTTAGCTGCATCTATTGGTCGTAAAAAATATGGGGCTGCTAAGATGGCTAAGATGGCAGCAGCCGGACGTAAGAAGGGGTAATCATGGCGGACAAGTTACGTGGTATGATCAAACAAGGCGGTCGTAATAAGATGCGTGATCAACTACGCGCATCTGCGGGAGACCCTTTCGCTGAAGAACTTGAAGGGATGACTCGCGGTGAGGTTAAACTCGCCGAGTCTGCCCCTGCACCAAAAGAAAAAGCCCCTCAAAAAGAAAAAGTTCCCAAGGCACCCAAAGTTGCCAAAGTAAAACAGGGTCCATCCGCAAAAGAAATCACAGGAGCGCTTGGCGAGAGCCTTTCGGCTGGGTTAGCAGAAGTATCACAAGCGATGGCCGAATCAAAAGTTCCAACAACTGGCCCTAAAATTATGACTGAAATGCCTGTAACTGAGGAAGTGACGGGACTAACTGACGCGTTTGACAGAATCGCACGCCAGCGAAACATGACTGCAAAAAACCTTATGGGGTAGATTTATGGGGCTAACACCAAAGCAAATTTCAGGTATTATTCAGACCCAACGAGCTAAATCGAGACGGGAACGGGGGTCGTGGGACCGATGGCGGAGTTGGTATTTATCCGAGTATTGGCGTGCCTCCACGCATCTTCCTTCAGGTGCAGCGGACACTTCTTCTGAAGATGAGATTAATTTTGAGACAAACTATCCCTATGCATACATCGATACGATGATTGCAAACATTTGCCCTACGAACCCACAACTCACAGTAATGGCTCGACGGGAAAAACTACGTGAAGTAGCTCAATTCCGTGAGGCAGTGATTAACGACACTTTAAAACGTAACAAAACTCATACGCTTCTATGGAAGATGGCTACAAATGCAGCGATTTGCGGGCGGGGATTTTTAAAAGCAGTTTGGAACTTTAATCAAGAGACAGTCGACTTTTTCGTGATTGATCCTCGGTACGTCTTATACGATCAGTCCGCACCACGTTGGCGGGACATACGTTACTTAATAGAGGTTACTGTTCTGACCCGAGCAGAATTTCAGCGTCGAACAAAAAGAAAAGGCAAAAAAGGAGCTACGTACAATGCAAAAGTAGCTAAAAAAGCTCAGTTCGGTGGGTTCCCCTCGTGGTTAGCTGACCATGCTCGTAACCAGCAGATGATTAACAATGCCTCTAAAGAAGTTTACGACTGGGTTACCGTTTACGAGTTTTACGATTTTGAGGGGGATGGTAAATATTACCACATTTTAGACAACGTGGAAGAACCTTTATTTGAGGGTGAGTTACCTTATCGTCACCTACGTAATCCTTTTACTCAATTAGTGTTCAACGACAACATGGTAGATTTGGGTGGTGTTAGTGATGTTAAGCTTATCGGATCCATTCAAGAAAGACTTAATGAGATTGATACTTTAGAGTTGTGGCACGCACATTCATCTACTCCAGTAATGCTCGTCAATACAGGTTTAGTGGATAACCCCGAAGTTATTACTACGGCTTTAAGGGATGCAAACGAACCGGGGTCAATGGTAGCCGTAGCGGGTAAGGCTAACGCGCCCTTACGGGATTTAATCGGCCAAACGCCTACACCCCAGTTCCAACCTTCTTTTTCTAAGATGAGGGAGCGTTGTACCCAGAGTATCGAGTTTATTTTAGGTATCCCTCAGTACAGTCGGGGAGTTGTGGGGGTCGCAGATGTTGCTACCGAAGTTGCGTTGGCAGATACTTCTACTAGGACTCGTAACGGTCGACGGATTAAAGCTATGGAAGACGTTATCAAATCGATCGGAAACGCAATCATAGGTTTATATGAAGAGTTTTTGAGTGAGGAAACAGTCCTTCCTATTCGTTTGACTGACAGTCGAGAAATTTTACGCGTTACTCGAAAGATGCTAGGAGCAAGGGACGAACGTGCCCCCTACGAGCATCCCATGGACTACGATTACGAAGCCGTCCCATTCAGTCCGACAGAAAACCATAAACTGATTCAACTCCAAAAAATCCAGCAGTACATGGGTTTACTAGCCGAATCACCCCAAGTTGATCGAGAAAAGTTGGTCATGAAACTACTCGATTTATTAAACTTGTCAGATGTCTTACGTAGGGACCAACCGGGTGCCCCTCAGCCCCAACCACAACAGCCCCAACCCGGAATGATGCCGGGAATGCCTCCCGGCGCGGTTCCTAACGATCCCTCGATGATGGGTGGCGACATGCCTCCCGGCGTACAGGAACCGGCTCCCGTATCCATGCCCGCAGGTGGACCGGGTTCCCCCGCAGCTACGGGTCAAGCCGCACCTATTCCGGGGTTACCCTTTTAGGAGTTTAAATGGATAAGCCTAAATACACTAGGGACTTAAACACTATCGTAGCGGATCCAAATCCCCAAAAAAGTTACATAATGATGGGGCAAAAAGGTCGTGACCCTTTAACCTTATACGTCGGAGATCAAACTCCTGACGGTGATGTTTTAGAAGAAATTGGTGATCGTTCTGCAACTTTTTTACCCCCATATCAAGAGGGCCTTGAAACCCAACGACCAGCATACACACGCACAATGGGTGATAACCCGCGCCTAACTAAAACTTCTCCCCCCAAACCGGGTTCTTCTCGGCAAGAAATGGCTGGTTGGTCACAAAAATTTTTACCTTCTGCTGTAAGTACCTCGCAGTTGATAACTGAACCTGATGTGATTGATGATTTTTATCGCCAACACAATCAAATTATTGAACTACTGCGAAACAGAGAAGTCACTCCTTTTGAGTCTTACCGTGACTTAGCAGATAATTCGGCGCAAGCTGACGATGATGACGAAGATGATGACGATTTTATTGACACAAGCGGATTATAAGGAGAACCCCAGATGCCCCTTTATGATGTTAGATGTACCCGAGGATGTGGTTATTTTAATGATGTTTTCTGCCTACTTGCAGACGTAGAGCAGATGATTTGCACCGAATGCAGCGCACCTGTGGTACGCTTAATTAGTCCTGTTAGGACAATTGGCCCAACTTTTTCAAATCCGATGGTTGTCGAACAAATCGGTAAAAGTTTTGATTCCAAACGCGAATGGGATAAATACCAGCAAGCTAATCCTGATACTCAAGTAATTAGTGCTAATAGTAAGGCTTGGCGAGATCACGTAGATGTGGTAAAGAACAAAGCAGATAAAAAAGCCCGCACAATGGGTTACCATGATCGCGAAGACATGGGCCGCCAACTTAAAAAAGAATCGCCTCAAAGTTAAAGGAGCACTTATGCCCGCTACCCCAGAAAAAATGATGGAACTTGCTAACCAATTAGCCCAAGCTGCAAATGGGGAGGAAGTCATGTCTTTGCTTGAAGAGGCTGGCTATGAATTAGCTGCGACCGAGGCAATGGGTGAAGAACCATTGACTATGGATATGGAGGAAACTGGCGAAGTTGAAGAAGAGGCGGAAGCCGACGAAGCCGGGGCGGATATGATGGAAGACATGATGGAAGATATGCCTATGCCCATGCCCATGCCAAAAGACGGACCTAAGTTAAATATTGTCGCAGCGCGGTTTCGTGCGGCAGACAATGCCTTAAAGAAAGGGAAGAAGTCTAATGGACGACGTTAATCTCGAAGCAGCGGCCCCAGTAGCTGAAGTCTCGACTGGGGTTACTTCAGAAGCTCCAACTTCCTCCGAAGTTAATACTGAGGCCGTTGCTTCCTCTTCCGAGGGGGCAGATAATGCAGGACAAGAGTCACACGTCACGCCAGAGGTACCGAGTTTTCCCTCTGCTGATACTTTCGGTTGGGATTCTTGGGACGGCAAAAGTGATACGTTACCAGAACAAGTACGTGGGTGGAACGACAAGTTTTCTGCCCATTATGAAGACCATTACACGAAACACTTTGAGGCCGAGTCTAGTGAAGCTGAAAGGCTCCGGTCTATCTATCAGTCTCTCGCTGCGGGTCTTGAAGACCCCCGAAATACGGAGTTAACCGAGCAGGTTAATGACTGGGAGCAAAAATACAACAGTCTTTCAGAAGAAAGACTGGGGCTTGAAAATGAATTTAACGCCTACAAGCAGGCGTTAGATCAAGCACTAGAGCAGGAAGCCGAGGAGTATGCAAACTGGTATCAACAACAGCATTCGCATATCTTTGAAAACCCTGAATTAGTCACCAAACTTACTACCTTGTTAGAGTCAGGTTGGGACGTGGACCATGCTCCAACGGCCTTGGAACTAAGTGACGAAGCTCTAGCAGTAGCAAACAAAGCACTAACCGATGGCGTTCCGATGCGATACGCCCTTGAATTAGCGCGGAAGACAACGGCTCAACCTGCCCGATCTGCCCCGCGTCCGGGAGCGAGAATAACTTCGGGAGCAACACGCTCGCCTGTAGCCCCGAATCAAGCCCCTAAAGATGCTTTGAGAGAAGCGAGAAGTTTAGATGATATGCGTTTAGTTGCCGCCCAACGTGCGTTTGGTGGCAAGAAAAGGAGTTAAAAATGGCTATTTCGCCTGATGTACTTGCAAGTGCTTTGCAAGAGTTAATGCCGTCTTATTCGGAGCTATTTACTAAGTGGCACCCCGTCTTAGACCGAATCGTATTAAAAGGAAACATTGACCGTGATGTTTTAACAGGTCCCTTCCGTGAGTTCGCAGTTGTGACTGACGGTCCCGGTACTGTTACTCAGATCCTTACAGGTTCTGAAGTAATTGCTGGTGGGCGTAATCAAAATGCTGTCCGTGGTAACACGTTTGCACCTCGGCTTATCTACGCGTTTGACGTTCCCGGCAAAGACCTTGCCGAAGCTAACGGCGCAATGGACCTAGCACGCATTATTCAGCACTACCCAGAGCTTGCTTTGGGCGACTTCCATGAGCGGATTGCACGTCAAATGGCAGTGGGCGACGGTCTTGATGTAGGCGGTTTCCTTACTTTAAATGGTAATGCTACATATAATCCTCAAGGTGCGGCACGTGCAGGTGCACTTGAGTTTGCTGCTCCAGCAGCACAGGTTCAGACGACTTTTGGTCTGGCAAAGCCTGCTACAACGGGATGGGCAAACCAGTACGGAACGATCACTTCGTTTGCGACTAACGGTCGTAGCGAAATGCGTCGTGTGTACTACGCTGCTTCTCGCCAAGGTAAGACAATGGGTCCAGTGGATTTGTTGCTTGGTGACGAGAACTCTTACCTTAACTATATCGAAGACTTGGACGACCAAGTTCGCGTTGTAAAGGTAGAGGGCGACAAAGCTCCCGCTAGTATCCGTCAAGGGGTTAAGTTCCTCGACGCTGACTTCTTCCTTGAAGATGCTCTTGATACGAGTGCAGCAGCGTTTACAAATGCTGATGCAAGACGCGGTGTAGTGTACATGCTGAAGTCTGCCTGCTGGCACGCATACACCTTGGGTCACGATTCTAATCGTGAGACAAAAGGTGACTTTGCTGTACGAGGACCTTTCCGTATCCCTGAGCAAGACGTATTTCGTTACGAGATTGTCTTAAACATGGGTATCCACACTAATCAACTTCGTGCTAACGGTGTAGTAACCGGCGGCGGAACCCCATAATCAGGGTATAAGGAGAACATTATGTCAATGACAGCTATGGGAATCGGCCTGCTTCAGACCGCAGGTAAACCAGACGGGAGTGGCGGCTTTGTCGCTATTCCCCCCGCAGAGGTAGGTCAGTATACACAGGCTCCACTCGGTTTTACTCACCTTCAACCAGCTTCATCACAAATGAGTGTTGCGGCCACCGACGTGTCTTCACAGTCCGGTGATCGTCAGTGGATCTATGTGTATAATGCTACGGTGGCGACACTAACTCAGGGTACGGTTTGTATTCGTGGTGGTGCAGGTATCGTAGCGGACACTTTTTGTGGGCCAACTCTTGCTGGTGTTCCGATGAGTGCCGCCTCTGTTGTAGGTGTAGTCCAACACGAGATCCCAGCGGGTTTCTGTGGGTTTATCTTACGTAAAGGTGCGGGAAAAGTCGCTATGGAAACGACTGCGGCAGCTAATTTCGGTCTACTGATAGGTACGGCAGCCAATGGGCAAGCTAAGTCGGCTGCTACGGTTGTTGAAGCGGGCTTTGGTTATAGTCTTGTTTCCGCTGTCGGTGCAGGCTTGCGGGATGCTTACCTAGACTGTAACGGCTAGTTAAGGGGGGGCTTTTGAACCTGAAAGACATTAGAAACGCTTTATTTTCGCAAACAGATTGGGCACCAACCCAATCACCTGAAGCGGTCACACGTGTTAATGACTTCATTAACCGTGCGTATAATGATGTGTGTTTGGAAGCCCCCTTTCTTTTTTTTGAGTCTCAAGTTAAATTTGCGACGCAAGTTGATGCAGTACCCAAAATACCCGCAGACACCATTTCGGTCTCTGTTTTAGATTCAACCGCTCCAATGGAAACAGCCGCAGAAAACCCTTGGGTTTTCGAACAAAACGTGGACATAGGTACAGCCGGTGCGATCGAATGGGCTACAGATAGGTCTTGGGACGGTCGGATGCTTGAGATAGAAGTGACAGATCCTACGACAAATAGGACCGTCACCTATCGGAATACGATTAGGTCGGTGTGGAAAAAAGCACTCGTTGGAGGGGCTTTTCGCTACAGACTGTCCGTAGTGACCCCGTGGCCTTACCAGAAAATGGGTAAAGGCCCTTTTAAATACCGTATATACTCGGATAATTACTACCTCCCTGATGATGTTGTCCAAGTCAAATCTATGCGTCTTTGGCACCAAAACCGAAACTGGCCCCTAGACGTAATCGGACAAGAAGACGCGGAAAGATATTCTTTTGCGGATTCTCCTCGGGTAGTCTCACACGGGTTACCTCGAACTATATTTAGGCGAGAACATAAACAAATTCAAGGTCCCGCTGTGGCTCCTGATGTGACTCTTGCACCTAACTCTCAATTATACAGGTGGATTGGCCCCGAACCTGCTGGGACATTTGAGTATGTGATCACTTACTGTTGGGGTAAAAGAGATACTCAGTTCCGAAATCCCACGATGGGGTACCACTTAGGTTATGCCGATACGTGGGAAAACGATCAAGAAGGTTTTGAGGGGGCACTAACGGATGTAGGTCAGCCCATTAAAAGCTCTCAAAATAGATTTAGAGAACCTTTGTGGGAGTCCGCTCCTTCGCCTGTATCTGTTCAGGTGGTTGTCCCCCCTCCTATCGATGTCGGAGTAGCCGGACCCTCGGTACAGATTGTTTTACCGAACATAGAATACATGCAGGGCTTTTTAATGACCGGTACACAAAATAGTAGTACGGGATTACAGGCATTTGCACGGCAGAACTTACGTGAAAGCGGGTGGCACGTTCGCATCTACCGAAGACGCGTCACAGCAAATTTTGTTAACTACAATATTTTGCAGACAATCCCACCCAGTGCTCCGGGACGAGAAGACGGTGGTGCTGAAGTAACGGGTCTCCAAAAGCTTGATCTACCTACAGCCTTTTTCCTACTAGCCGAGTTTAGAATTGACGACACCAACGAGGGGGTCTTTTTTGACAATGGTAGGATTGTGCCTGATTATCACCGCAGATTACGTGACACTCATGGGTATCAGGCCATTAAAATGTACCCTTACCCTGACCAAAGGTACGAAGTTGACGTAAGGTGTGTCCGACGGCCACCTAAGTTAGTTGATAATCAAGACGCACCTCTTGTGCACGCTGAGGCCATAGACCTTATTATTCATCGTGCTTTGATGTTTTTATATGAAAACATGGGCAACCCTCAGATGTCACAGCTTGCTAAGGGCCGATATGATGAGAATTTACTAACACTATCCAAACGATACGGGGATTTACGTCCACCACAAGTCCCTGTATTACGACGGTTTTCTCGCGCAAACACCTCTTTTGGGCAGAGAGGCCACCTTAAACAGTGGTGGACAGTCAAAAGTTAGGAGCTAACATGTCGTCAAATAAAACCCCATTAATCTGCGGCGCAGTCTACGAAAAAGAAATTCGTGGAGTAGCCCACCACTGTCTTTGCGTTGGTACACGCATTGAAGCGAGTGGGAAAGTTATCGCAAATATACACGTATTCGGCTTTGCCTTAGAGCGAGTACAGGAAGGCACTGAACAAGCTGATGAGTTTACTTTAATATCGTCACCTGTATTTGAAAAACGCCGTAAAAAAAAGGCTAGTTAGTGGCGGCGGATTCTACGAGAGTAAAGCTGGGCACGTTTGCAATTCGAGTTGCAAGTGGTAGGCTTTTTTTGCCTGATGAAGTGGGGTCAAAAGTAGAGAACTTTTACCCCACAGAGGAGGGCACTTTACGTACGATATCGGGTCCCTTACCTTATTTACCTGACTACGCGACGGGGGAGTCACCTGCTAGCGCAGTAGGCGAAGCTAATATTACGACTCCGAGCTATGGGACGATGCATGGTATTTTTCATACACTCGTAGGACGTAATGGTGAGCGAGACATCTTACTATGTCAAACAGGTAGCCAAGTCTGGGAATTTTCTGGTTGGTCAAAAGGGTGGTCGTTATTAATTGGTTCGGCTACTGTCCCCGGTGGTCCGGGCGCTTATTCAGATGCGTTTGAGAACACAACACGACCTCAGTTTCCTACGCAGTTTGAAAGCACCTCTACGGGCGTTGTAATCGTGCCCCAAGAGGGCAGAGCCTATTTTTACGATGGGACGACTGTGGGGCCATTAGGGTACGCTACACGGCCCGGTTCACCTGTCGGGCTTGGTCCACACAACAGATTTTCAATTTCTTCGTTTGATGGCGAGTTAGAGAACTACTCAAGTTTTGATTTAATCGGTCAAACGATTGGCATGGGTGTTAACGATAGCGATTACGCCTACGATTCGCTTCCGGGTCGAAATTCTGGTATGATTGATGCTTACGGTCACGGTCGAGTAGGAACAGTTGCCAACCCGATAAACTGGGTCAGCGGTTATCAAACTTTTGAAAACGATAATAAAACTGTTCCGAATAGTAATAAGATTGATTCTTCGAGGGCAGACGCAGCGATAGGTGGGTGGCTGGAAGCCGGTGAGTGGCGTTGTGCAGTGCAGTGGATTGACCAGTGGGGCAATCTCTCCCCTTTGTCGGGATTAAGTAATGAAGTTACGTTTAACTTCCAACCTTCTACGTATTGGCGTTGGTGGGGTTACCCGGTTGACTTATTAGCTAACCCGCCATTTATAGGTGAACCCCCGAACTCTTATATTGCTCAAGCTGATGATGTACGTAAGCAGATCGCTTGGACAGGTATCGACCGAGGACCAGAGCGAACAATCGGTCGAATCCTTTATCGGACTAAAGACCTTAAAAATTCTGGTACAACTGAATTGTACCGTTTGACTCAAGACTCTACTTCGTCGGGAGTTGCTTTTGCCACTTTACCGGATAATATAACCACAACTTATCCCGATAATATCCCCGATGCTTGGCTTTTGTCAGAAGCTGTTGACGTTGTACCCGTCCCCCAGTTTAAACTATGTCGAGTTGCTTTCGGTAGACTTTGGATTGCAAACACAGCCCAAGCACCCGGAATAGTCCGCCCTTCCTTAAAAGGGCGTTGGGGATCATTCGGAATTAATCAGGAAATTTACCCTGACCCCAATGGGGATGAAATATCGGGTTTATGGCGTACTTCTGCCGGATTACTCGCTTTTACCAATAAATCGACATACTTAATCTACCCTAGTGATGGCGGGCAAGGGTTTCAATCTGTCACGATTAGCGGTGAGCACGGCTGCACTGCACCCAGTTCATTAGCTACTTTAAAAGACGGTTCGGTGATCTGGTTAGGCGAAGACGGCTTTTACATGTTCAGTGGACAGGAAAGCTACTCACGGGGTGTTCAGTTAATCTCGACCGATATAGAATTATTTGTTCGTCGAGTGTCACGTAGCCGAAGAAAACAAGCTGTGGCAGTAGTAGAACCAGATACAGGAGAATACCGCTGCTGGGTCTCTTTGGACGGTAGTCCCACTAATAACTTTTGCTTTATCTTCAACGGGACGGGATGGCGGACACGAACCGATATTAGCGCTGTTGCCGCTTGTGTGACCCGAGATCACCGTGGGTACACGCTTGTTGCAGGAAGCGTTGGTTCTTCGGCAGGGGTGTGGGTACTGGACCACGAACAACCTAAGTTTCAACCGCCTGAAATAAGCTCCCGCGTCGCGGTTGTTGAGACGGCTTGGTTATCTACAGCTTCTTCGCAAGAAAAAAGAACGGCACAAGTACTGTACATATGGTTTAGAGAGTCAGAAAATAGTTCAGTTACGATCGAGTCTTTTCGGGATTGGCGTAATACAGTAGTTGAAACTACCTCGGCAAAGCGGTATTCTGGTGACGATGTACCTCCTTTTTGGGGCACGGCTACGTTGGGGCCAACCTCAACATGGAAAAAACGTCGCCCATATTGGACTCGTGCAGCAGTTTATGTTCCTTCTGCGGAAGTGTTTAAATTTAAATTATCAGGGTCGGGAGACTGGGAGTTTGTAGGCATCCAGCTAGACGAGTCGCCTCGTTATGCTGGGGGCGCAAGAATCCCGCCATAGGAGCCGTAATGTCGTGGAAATTCCCCGCAAGAGCTATTAAGAACCCTGAAGTAGTTTCCATGGATGATGTTAACCACAACTTCCGTGAAGTTGTAGAAGAGGCCTCGGGTGCTTTAAATGAACATAACTGGAAGACGAACGCCTTCCCAGATCGGGATCAGCTTGCTGATGATGCGGGTATCGTACTTAGTCGTGTTGTCATTGAGGCGGACCCGAATACAAGTCCCTCAACTACGTCTAATATACAATTCGCTCAGTACGACAGAAATTGGCAGCCGTTAGACGGACTAGAGATAACGTTTAACACTACTGGAGGACTTGTCTGGATTATGGGTTCTGTTCAAGCCTCCTCGCCATTAAGTTTTAGTTACAAAGGTAGCGGGGGAACAGGGCGGTTCGGACTACAATTTGCCCTCGAAGTAAATGGGGCGGTACTAGCCCAGTCTATTATGGGTGGAGCAGATTTGAGTAATGACCAAATCACAACTTTTCGACCAGCTTCTCCCCAAAAAATAGGGTTTCAAGTAATTAATACTCCCGGACCTTCGTCGATGTTTTTTACTGTGGCGACAGAAGCAGTCATTGATGTCCCCCCCGGAAACCACGTTGTTCGTGCAGTTATGGCTCCCCCCCGAGCAACCTCGAACACTGTGAAAGGAGCTACATTGAGCAACACTGACAAGTGGGTTGGGACCCGAGAACTTATTGTCACACAGTTACTGAGGTAAACATGCCAGATATTCAATACCCCTACCTTGAAGAAGGGACAGTTTTTGATGCAGCCTCACTCAATAATCGCCTGCAAACTGTCACTGACGGGCTTAATGGATTAACCGAGGTAAGCGTTCAGAGAGGTACTTTTAGTGACCAACACCTGAGTAACCAAGGCTTGTTAGCCGGAGAACAATTTCCGACAAGTGCTACCGCAGGTACAACGCGGTATAGTCGGAACATTAGTAGTAATCACTCGTATACTGTTCAGTATGTATCTTGGGGGGGCAACGGCACCTACCCCGCTGTGGGTGACAATGATCGCGAGTTAATTACCGATGGCGTGGTAAGTTTAGAGATTAATTTTGGAGCGTCTCCCATTCAACTTGGGATGAGTAACGCAAATAAAATTGCGGGTTTAATTGTACTCTTAAACGTGCACTTATTACGCACGTCTGTTGTCGATGGTCAACAACAGACTGATTACGGCGCTGAACAGTCTGCAATGACATGTATACAGTACACTTTGGATGGAACTAACTGGTTTACATTCCGCAAAACAGAGCGTTTTCAACGAAACCGAACTGTTGGCGGTGAGGGCCAAGGGGCGAGTATTAACCCAGCTCAACGGGGAAATATGACCACGGACGATCAAGACGACGTGTATTGCAATCAAGACATTGCGACGCGGACGCTTATACTACCGGAAGATTTACCCGACCCAAATCTCACCATTAGAGGTATTCGTGCGGCGACTGCGGTTTGGGAACCTGCCACTGGGTCGGCCCAGACGATTTATTTACGCGAAGCTAATTTTACCATTATACCGCTCCACGCAGGGAATTAAATGCCTAATATTAACCTACCTAACTTCCCCTACGTGGATGGGGCTTCCCCAAATGGGGAACAATTAACTGAGCAACTTTACGACCCAACTGCTGCAAATGGTTCGTATGAAACAATGAATGGCGGTTTAGACGCAGTCAACCGCGACCCATCTTGGACTAAGATCCAGCAAAATCAAGTGCAGAGCGGGACTTTTACTTCTGCACAAGCTACGGCTGGGACAACAAATTTAGATTACTTCCCTGAACAATGGTTCGGTGACGTAACGGTTGGGTTAACTTTTGCGAATGGTATTCCCGCAAAGTTTTTTCAACCAGTACCGGGGGCAAACTCAACCTTTTACTTACCGTGGGACGGCTACGTTATTTTTACGTGGAGCATTGTATGGGGCGGAGAACAGTGGGATACCAATCTACCTGCTTATATGGTCTTACTTATCGACAACCAGTACGATATTACGAATGCTTCACAACGGTTTACCACACGATCTTTATTTCTACCTGATGGTTCAGGTCCGTATAATCATTGGGCAGAACTAAAAAACAGGCATTGGCAGGGGCATTTTACTAAATACCTCCAAAAAGGGTGGCATACATCTGGTTTAAGCTTAATTACTAACGGGCAGGCAAAGACACCTAATGGTGCATCTGCTTATGTACAAGACCCCGAAGACCCCGGTGTTCCGGGTACTACCTTAACCGCAGGTGGCGTAACCTTAAAAAATAGGCCGAAAAATAGGCAAATTAGGGTGTTTGTACGCTCGTTTAAGCATATTGCGTTTAGAGGTATTGAATAATGGCTAAAAATAAATACAGTATTTTAAATGAGTACAAAGCGTCTCTCAATAAATCCCCTAAACAAAGTGGTACGAGGGACAAGGAATTGCCACCTCCACCTCCACCTCCACCTCCACCTCAAAACGTTACACCCCCGGTGCCACAAGAACCACTTTCGGGGATCGCTTCAGTGGCCCCCGTAGTTGACGGTGGCGCAGAGACTGCGATTACCCGAGACGGACGAATGGGCGCGGCAAAAAAAGCTCTGGGAGAGGAAGACACTTCGTTTAAAGACCCTGCGATACAGGCTCTGGACGCATTTAATATGCAGCGTAATGCGGCTGGATTGGACGCGGTCAAAGATACTCCAGCAAACCGGCAATTAGCTTTAAAAAGACTCGACGGCCTAAGAGACGAATTTGACCCACAATTAAATAAAGCTCAAATGAGGCGAGAGTTGGTTCAACGCCTGCAAGAAAATGTTTACGGGCCAAAAGGGTTACTTTTACCTGATGAGTATAATATCCCATTTGAAGAACGGGGAGCATTAGGGCAATTTGGTATGGCAAAAGCTGATTTACAAGAAATGCGCCCTGAGTTCCTAGACAATCCTATAGATAGAAACTACCGCGAACGCACACGAAAAAAGAAAGTCGACCCATCTGGAGGGAAAGAGGGTACTTTCGGAGAGAGGTTGGTGGACCTACCCTCTAGGATTAGTGAATATACGAGCTATCCTGTTCGCCTTGGTATAGAGCAGTTGGCGAATCTGGCGGGGTATGATTTACCTATTTCTGAACCATACTCGTCTGTAGACTCGTTAACAATACCCCAGCTAGGTAAAGATCGACTTCGCCCCGAAATGGTGGGGGGTGATGACATGTACGGGTTACGTTCAATTGAGGCAATTACCGCTCAAGGTCAAAGTATTCTCAATAAGATTCAAGAGATACGATCAAAGCCTGCTCCATTGTTGACGGGTGGTGGGGACCCCAGACCTATTGAAGCACGACGAGTCGAGGCTGAAGAACGTAAACAAAGTTCACTGAAAAAACTTAAAGAACAGTTTGACGCGGTAATCGAGGAAAAAAATGAGATTCAAAAATACATAGACTTCGTACGGCAGAACAAACAGGAGCAGTAATGGCACTATCAAATTACCAAATGACTTCTAGTGGTGGTATCCGCGCACCTAAACGTGCTAAAAAAATGATTTTGGACGACCTAAAGAAAGCTGCAAAGTCCCCTCAAGAGATGGGTCTTAGTAAGTCTGAGCGGGAACAAATGACGGACGAGGCAAAAGTTACTGCCACGCAACAAGCGCGAGCAGCGTCTGAAGACCTTGCACAAGCAGGGTTAGCTGGGGGCGGGTTTACGGGCTATAAAGCCGAAGGTGCGCGTCAAGCACAAAAGGCATCGTCAGGGGCAGCCGCCGCAGCGAGCGCAGGTGCACAACAACTAAGTAAACAGCTTGCGAAACAGAAATACGATCAGACCCGTGCTAGACTAGAGGCGCAGCAAGAACGTTCAAGACAAAATGCACAATTCTGGTCACAGCAAGGGGTAAACTTAGCTCGTGGGGTAGTCGAAGCTGCCGCGCCCTTAAAAAATCTTTTTGATAAATAGGTGAAATATGGCAAGCCCATTAGATAAACTTAATCTTACCCCACAACAACGCGCCCGTTTTGGTGAAGAACTGCGGCGCTTACGTAAAACAATTGGTCGCGCTAAAGCAGATCAAGTTTTTAACCGCATAGCTAAAGGCTTAGAGGTATCTCAAGGACTTTCTGTCGCTGAAGCACGGCGGAGGTACAATATTGGGGGCCGAGATCCCAGAGTTATTGCATCGTACTCTAAACAATTAAGTGAATTGGCACAAACTGCTAGTGAGATTGATTTTGACAGGGCGGCCCAGATTGGCGACTTAGCTAAGAAACAAGTTGATCTGATGACTCCTATGCTCAATATTATTGGGCGTGCTGTCACGGGTGAAGCACAATTTGCCACTGGGGTCGGTCAGGCTAGAATCAGAGGCTTGTCCGATCAATATAAAGAGTACAATGAGGCTTTGACGCGCAAACTAGCCACATTGTCAAGTGATCCAAATAGTGACACTAAACGCAAAACAATTCCAAATGAAGTCGGGACTGTCTTTGAACTCCAAGCTAATTCCAAGGTAAACGACTTAAACGAATTAGCCCGTACGGAAAGTTTTTTAAATTCGGTGAATAAAGCACTGAACAAAGTGACATTGCCCGGTGATACTATTGAGATGTTTGAGGGTATTTCGGCTCAATACGGTGGTCCCGCTGCGTTTCAAGCCCTACTACAAAACAGTAAGGCAGCGGAAGCCAAAACCATTATTCAAAAGCTGACCCGTGCAAAAAAACAACAGGATGATGTTTACAAAGAACACGGTAAAAAAGTTACCGGACTAATTAAAGAAGCCGCTAACGCCCTTGGTGCGCGCCGACCGCAACTCGCAAAAGTTATTAATGAAGTGGCTACAGCACTTGGAGGACTAGACGGTACAAGAAACGCAAAAGAAGCCTTAGATACCGCTGTGGCTGGACTTACCCCTAAAAAGGGTGAAGTGTCACCAATCGAGCAGGAGCGCCAGCGGTTACTAGATGCTCTCGCAGACGAGACTGACAACAGGGGACCTATTGAAGCGGCTCGTGATCAGTTCTGGGCTACCCCTGAGTTCGGTGAGTTCGTAAAAAGTGTTACACAGGGTAAGACTGTTGCCGAGCTTCAGCGCCCCGAGTTAATTAAGTTAACGCGGGTGGCACAGCGTTATCAAAGACGTGCGGCAAAAGACAACGCGCAGAGTCTTGACGATTTAATCCGCGAATTTGAGACAGGCGAGCAAACAGGGCAGAGCACCGAGAAGCGTGTCTTACCTGAAGAACCAACTACAGAAGCCGACCAACGTCCATCGGCTAATATAGTTCAACCCCCTGCTGTAACAGACACGGTCCCGGAAACCGAAGACGTAGCCGACTACGACAGTGTTCAAACTAATTTTAAAGGGCAACCTGTTGAAATGCGCCTAAAAAAGCAGGGGGATAACTTTGTATTTGATATTGTACAAGACGGTAAAGTCTCCGCGACGATCGATCAAGGCGCTGAAGATTTTGCTTCTACGATGAACACCTTTATGAAAGCGGCTGAATTTGAGGATGTGACTGGGGAACAACCCAGTGGGCTTTTTGGGATTACTCCGGAAGAAGCCACGGAGAGAGCAACAGACCAGTTGGGGCAAGTCGACTTTAAGGCTGAAGAAGATCGTTTTCAACAAGACCTACCCGACGATCCTTTTGGTGATTTTGAGGATAACTTTGCAAAGCAAGGACAGCAGGTCGAAGGACGTACGCCACCGCCAAGTGCTCCCTTAACTACCAGTGCACCCATCTTAAGTGCTACAGCCGACGACATATCACCTATTGAGAAACAACCTGATTATGAAGCTGAAATGGGTCGGAAAGCGCAGGGGGCTGCGTTGCGTTCTCAAATGGACGACATTATTTCGGGTGAACTAGGTGAAGATCCCTTAACGACACAACAGTCTGCCGAGCTAGAAGCAGATGAGCGAATTAGGCGAACTGCTGAAGCTATGCGCCGCCGACTCCAACGAGTTGAAGCGGGTACGGGACGATAAATGGCTGAGACACCTTCACAAACTTTTTCGGATGAGACTGTCCCACCTAAAGAACCGGACGTTGCACAAACACTTGAAGAACGTGCTCAGGAAATATTTGGGTATCAACCAAAAACTTTTGAAACTCGACGTAAGATACAAGAGAAAACTGCCCGAGAAACAGCCCGTTCAACGGGTGTCGCGAACATGCCAAAAGTGAAGAAGTCACTGGAGTCACTCGTAACTATTTACGGACCTGAACTAAACATTCGGGAACCCCAACAAATGGCTAATTATCTACGCAAAGAGGCATTAAAAGAAGGTCCTCTACCTAAAATATTAAACACTGCCGCAGCGTCTAATTTTTTTGGTAACGTAGCCCGTGCAGAGTTTGCTTATGAGCCTCGATCAGACGTACCCATATACAGTTTAGACGCTTATAGACAAGGTTTAAAACGGCACCAAAAAGAGCAGGAAAAGTCAGTCAAGTTGATGCAAGAGGCATTTACCGAAGGGTCCCGTCCTGATTTAAACTTTGTGGGAGTTATGGGGGACCAAACCATTAACATCCCTCGAATACAGAAAGAAAGTGATGCACAAAAACAAATCTTCGACGAGTTAAACACTGACTTATCAGGCGGGGCTTTGGGTAATATGTTCGGGTTGTCCATTATCCCTGAAGACATAGCCCTTCAACAACAAGCTTACGAAGCCTCAGAAGCTGATTTAAAAGCGATGGGGGAAGAAGATTACGCCCCACAACTTAAAAAATCTAAAGAGCTTACTATCTCCAGCGACAGTCCGTTTGAGGGACGCAAGTTTAAACCTACTCAAGTGTACGTACACCTTATGGATGTAAGCGGGAAAGGTAAGAACGCAGTCAACCTACAGAACTTTCGTAGGGAGTTTCGTATCGGGGCTAAAAATAAAGCGGCGCATGAAGCAGGTTTCCCGAGTTTTGCCGCGTGGGATGTGTCGGGACAGCTAACCGACGAGATGCGTGAGAAAGTAAACGTAGAAGCAGACGAAAAAGCTGTGGCAAAGATTAAACGTATTCAACAGCAATCACGTCCCGGTACGGTGTTTATTGACGATCCTGAAAAACTCACAAGGGCTGTCAGAAAGGGTGAAGACCCCCTTGCTTATACAAGCGCACTCGTGAATACCGCTGCTGGACTTAAGAACCTTGGGATAATGTCTGAGGAAACGTATGATGCTTTCTTGCGTCAACGTGGTCCATGGGCGGCTATCTGGTACCCTCCCTCTATGCGTCAGTTTAATATGGGGACACTGACTTACGCACAGCAAGTTGAGGATATAAATCCGGGCACGTTTCAGCAACTTATGAATATAGGTCCCTTGCGTGTACTGGGATCGTGGATGTTAAGTGACGACCCCAATATGGTGTACGGGAGTAGCGATCATTTAAATAATTTACTCCAGTTCGACTGGGGAAGAAATTTAGATAAGGTCGGTAAAAAGGCAGTCCAACTAAGTGGGACAGAAGGAACACGTCTGGAGAAACTGACATCAACTTTGGCTAGTGGTTTTGGTTTGGGTGCGATGTTTTTTGAACCGGATTTGATAACATTAGCACTGCTACCTATGGGGTTTGCCGGAAAAGGGGGCAAACTTGCGACAAAAACAGCCGCTAAAACATTAACTGGAGTAGAAAATCTCAAAGATGCTACTTCATTATACAGATTACGTCAGTACGACGATTTACTCGAACAAGCTGAAAAGAATTTAGCAGATGGTACCTTCACTTCTTCGACTCAAGTGATGAATCTGTTTAAAGAAAAAAATGCCCCTGAACTTGCTTCTATGTATGACTTGAACTTAATGGCAGATGTCGCAGGCTCTGTACGTGTAGGTACAAAAAACAAACGAGATTACAGCCCGAGTTTCGACGGGATAACGAGCCGTCTCCAAGAAACACGTGAGCAGATAAAAAAACTTGAAGCAGAAGTTGCAGATGAAGTTGAAGAGTACATCTCTAAATACGGGGTTGTGCCTCAAGGCGCTGACGATGCTACACTAAAACTTATTAGAAAAAAGCAGGAAGAAAGTCTCCTTGAGTCGGGGCAGGCTTTTACCTCTTTTGCCACCGAGCAGGAAAAGCTAAGTCAACTCGCCCAGCAGCGTGGGGTAAGTTTGGACCGCCTCTCTCAACGGACTAAGGGTCAGTCACCTGATTTTTTTGACCGAGAAGTTTTAAACATCGTAAGAGAGGGGCGCGAAGCATTACGTGACCTCACTCGATTACAGGCCACCCATGCCGATAGGGTCGTGTTCTACTCTAAGCTTAAGGGCCTTAAAGCTACAGGTAAGAAAGGCTTAACAAAACGGCAGGCAAAGGACCTAAAGCGTCTACCGAAAGAGCTTAGTGCGCTAAAGCAGCGAATAAGAGAGACGCAGGAGCTTGTTCGGGATCGTTGGGCAGACGGGGCATTAGAGGCTCAGTACAAAAAGTATCAAGCGGCTCAAGATGCTTACGAAGAGTCCGTTGTTACCGGGAGTAAATATTTTACGCGACAAATTGATTCAGCCGAGGGCATTGGTTTCGAGGCCGCGAATAGACTTCGTACAACTTACGCTGCGCGAGAAAAAGCTCGGTTAAAAAACGTTACTCAAAGAACACAGGCCGAGGGTAAATTCCGTGCTGCTAAAGCCGCTAAAGACCGCAAGGAACAGCTTAAGTGGGAAAAAGTTATCGACGAACTTGAGAAAGGCAGTGAAGTACGTAGACTAGATGACCAGTTTCAAGTAGCTCTGGATAGTTATATTAAGTCCGAGAAAAAGCTTCCTTCCCTAGAGAAAATCGGTCTGAGATCGTTTAAGAAACTGGGCGAAGAGGTAAAGCTGCGTGTAATTGATAACCGTACTATCCACATGCAAAACGCACTAGCAGCTATTCGAGATTCAATAACTAAGTACGATCAAGACCTAATAGCTCGTCAAACCGCTGAGGCACCTCTTATTGCTCGCGACCGAACGCTTTTTAAGCTGGACCCAAATGACCCTACAAAAGTTCTCGTGGATCGAAGTGATTTTACGGACGCTTTTAACAGCCGCTACGGACTTATAACCGACCCAGATAACGCAAATTCGCCTGCGTTTAAAAAGTTTGTGGGCGATGTAAACCGTGTGCTCGACAACAGTGGCGCACCACAATTGACGAACACCCTCGACCGAACGTTTAGCGCTCAAGACTTAAGGAAACTTGCAGAGGCTGAACTTGTGTACAAAGCAGGTAGACGCGCCGAAAAAGAGTCGTTGACAAGTGTCGCCGAAGGACTCGTTCGGTCGTGGGCGCAGCCACCTGCCCTTAAGAAAATTTTTGCACAGATGGATGTAACCGACCCAACAGCATGGGTTAACGCCGGGTTACGCACAGTGTTTAGAGTGGCAGGTAACTTCAACAAATTTTTTGACCCCGAGGTACACCGACTAGGTAATTTTAGTGAGAACGCTCTAGTTTCCGCTCAGGTCGCAGTTACGAAGCAAGGTCGAGCTAATGAAGAGTTAACCTTGTTATCTGACCAGTGGGTCCGAGAGAAACAGAATTACGTCGAGAATGTCTCTAGGTTCTTAACTACTAACGAGACGTATTTTATACGTTTTAAAGGGCAGAAGGCTGAGACTACTGACCGTTTAGGTGTGGGAATCCCCGCGATTATGAATCAAGGGGAAAAAACTCTTTGGAAACAGTTTAAAGAGTACATCCTTGGTTTAGAAGATGCTCAAGCAGCATTAGCATTGCGTGCTACTGCTTTCGCCTACCTCGGACGCGGCGTTGAAGCAGGGCAGAAGTACAGTCGTTTTTCAGACGACATTATTGGAGTGGCAATTGACGAACTTAAACGGCTAGATGACCTTTCCGACACTGTGTCAGATGCAGAGCAGCTTAATCAATATGTAGAAAAAATCCGGAAAAGAACCCTACAATTTAGTGGGGTTGATCCGGATGCTGCTAGAACCTTTGCTTTCGTGGCAAAAGGGATTATGCATGGAGCCGTTATGAATGACTTTCTGCATGATCTCGTTCGTGCAGGCGGCATTGCCATGACACCGAAACAGGCCCTTGCTGCAAACACTATTCTAGGCCAAGTTAAAGCACCTATTACCTATGACGCAGAAAAAGGACGTAGTGTAGCGAAAGTAACATCTGAAGCTCCCGGCGCAGAAGTCGGGTTTAGTCCGGCGGAAGGGTTTAAAGCACTAGAGCAATACGGTCTTTCGATGGACGACAGGAGCTTTAGGACCGTTTTAGACGGAGTAAAACGATTAGAGGCAGTCAGTACCGCACTTGTGTCAACAAATCGGATGTCTGACGCAGCTAAGGTCTCTTTTGTTCCCGAAGCGTTACTTAAAAAAGTTGAGGCAGAAGCAGGCAAGATTAGTAAACAACTTGCTGCAACCAGTGCTCCCGATAACATTGTCAGGAAAACATTGGACGCGACAGGCAATTACTTACGGATGTGGCGAACCAACATTCTGTTTGGCTCAATAATGCCACGGGCAACCTACTTTAGTAACCAATTTTTCGGGGACTTGTCCCAGTTACACACTTATGAAGGAACGGTTAATCTACGTAGGGTCCAGTTAGGTAAGGACAAAGGTAGAATATACGTAACGGGTGCCGCACCACTGATGTTTCAAAACGCGTTTACGTACACCCCTTATTGGGGTAACTGGATACAAGACTATTTGATTACCCGTACAAAAGACGCTACGCGGGCCGGTAGACGCAACGTTTTAACTACACCTATGCAGGCTATGTTGAACCCAAACATAACTGAATTAATGCGTATGGGTGACGAGCTTGTTGAAACTAAAGAAGGGTTTAGAAGCGCAGCGCAGTTTATGGAAGAAGCCCTCGAAGATGGGGTTCTCGACACCCTGATGACGGATGACCTTTACCGGATGCTTGACGATGCTCGTAAGCAAAATCAAGGTACAACGGGGGCACGTATCGATAAAGTTCTCACGGGGGTGGACAACTTTCAATCGAACTGGACAAACATGGTAACTACCATACAGGCACGACAAAGGTTGGCCTTGTATGCTGAGTACCGATTAATGCGCGGAGAGGCCCGAACTGCATCAAAAGCCGCCGTACTCGATTCATTGTACGACTGGAGACATGGTGTAACTGATTGGGAAATGGCTACAATCGGGCAAATCGTCGCGTTTTACCCCTTTTTTAGACTAGGGACTAAACAGTTTCAACGCGCGGCATTAGAGGGATTAACCAAACCGAGCCTAGACATAGCGAAACGCGCGTTAGTGGGTAAGACTAAACTTGCTCGGATGCGAAACCAAGGTCGGCTGGTGTATTCGGTGGCGAACTATGTCTTTAATGAGGATGTGGATCAAGCCTTAAACGAAGCTGAGATGAGGCACGAAATTGCCACGAGACTTCGACCGTGGTGGATAGGGTCGCGCCCAGCGCCTGCCAACTATAGAATGCCCAAAAATGATCAAGTCGAGTTTCGACGGGCAGGAAGAAAAGAAACGTATTACACCAACGCTTTCCCTATGTGGACCGCTTTAGACATGGCCGACCTCCACCTTAAGTTTTTTAACGGATTAGTAGGGGTAATGTCTTATTACGGTAACAATGGGCAGGTAAGGCCCAGTTATGATTCTGCTAAAGTAATTAATAAGACCCTAGCGGACTTTTCCCACCCAATTTTTAAGGCCGCTACATCGAGTGCACTTGAGTTTATGTTTGATGAATCGGCTCAATTTAAATCGCCTAAAGGGAAACGACTTAGACTCGGGGAAGTAGGTGCTTACAAAGCTTACTCAAAAGTACCTTTTTTAAGTAGTATGATCGACATGAAGCCTGATGAGAAAGGTTACTATGTCCGTAACAGGACGGCTGATGTGATCCGGAGTATCCCGATAATTGGTACCGATATCCCAAATCTCTGGCGTGACCTCGGTCCTGTCTCAATGGGTGGAGGTAACCCGAAATGGGCGAGTCAATCCACGGCTGCAATGGCGTTCTTTTTGCGGAACTGGACGGGTATTTCTAAACAAATCCCATTCGACCCTAACGACCCTATCGTCAGAGATCGGCAACAACGCAATGCTGACATGAAACGGGAGGTTAAAAGAGTCCAAGAAGAAAGTGCTAGTCGAGGGGCACCTGAAAAATCATTACCAAATCAATTAGAGTTTACCGAAGATGAAAAATAACTTGTAGGGATGTTACCTCTGTGGTAATTGTAAGTTAACGCAACCGAGTAAGTTGAAGAAACTTGCAATCTTTAGTTTGAAGAAGGCTAAAGACTTCTTGAGGAAGGGAGTAACATTGTGTCGTACTTAAAAAAAGATAACCAAGGTCGTCTTATTTGCCTGTTTCTATCATCAACTGATAAAGAGCACGTAAAACACGAAGAAAAAAAAGACGAGTCAAAAGCGGCTTTAGACCTTGCTTTAATCACTAAAACTGTTTCCACCATTAAAAAGTGGTTAAAAACAAACCCTTCAGTCAAAGAAATTCAACAAGTCTTTGATTATGAAGTGACTAATTCTAATCGTGTCAGTGCAGTCGGTGAAGAAGGTTGCTTAACTTTAATTCTTCAAGGAGAATAACGTGCCCGTCATTAAAAATAAATCAATTCAACCTGCCAGTTCTTTCAACTACGCCGAAGGTGTTCGTGTTTACAACGGAACGGGGGTAGATTTTACCACTAATCAGGTTGTTCAAATTAACGGAGTTATCGGGGGTGTAGGATCAGTCCGGCTTGCCGACTCAGCCGCCACGGATAGTATTCAAGGTCGTATTCTCGTCCTAAAGCACGACTTACCCAATGGCCGTTATGGTGTCGCGCTTCCTTGGAAGATTGTTGAAGGTGTGGACACCACCCGTGGTGGTCCGGGAGCAGTCGGCGACCTTTGGTTCGTCGGAGATTCAGGGGCGGCTGCGCAGGGTACAATTGCCCCCGCTCCGGGTGCTGTAGCAAAACCTATTGCTCGTACAATTAAAGTTAATGCTACTAACGGTGCATACTTAGTTGACTGCTTAACCTTAATTTAAAAGGAGGTTTGAATGTCTAATTCAGACTTTCCTCGGATGCGCTACAGCGATGTGGTCGAAGCCGAAGTCCGTGCTTTAGGTGCATTCAAAGTAGCTGCTAACGCTCCTGCTGCTGAAATAGATCCGGACTGCCATACTACTGCGGTGAACATTCAAGGGTGTACGCAGTTGGACATATTCGTTGATGTGGCCACTAATCCGGCTAACACGTCCACAAAGCTGTACATCAAGGTCCGATTCTCCGGTAAGCAGTCTCCGTCCACGGGTACAAATGCTGACTGGGGCTACATTCAAGTAGACAACATTGATTCTGCTACAGGCATCAGCTCTGTGCAGGACT
>WLWF01000293.1_pt1 | contig 49604 bp, 48 predicted proteins | sample 6718331 | NCBI WGS metagenome assembly WLWF01 (sample SAMN12718692, study PRJNA515312) | sponge metagenome | isolation source: marine sponge | host: Mycale hentscheli | place: New Zealand: South Island, Marlborough, Capsize Point | collected 2003-05-01 | reverse complement strand
TATTGATTGTCTAACCCACCACACCGCATAAGATATAAATCTAAAACCCCTAGTGTGGTCAAACTTTTTTGCTGCTTTAACTAACCCATAATTTCCTTCAGATATTAAATCGACTAAGGGTACACCTTGACCTTGATATTCCTTAGCTACACTAATAACGAACCTCAAATTAGCGTTAACTAATTCATTGAGAGCCTCACTATTATCCTCTAATATTAGTTTAGCCAATCTAACCTCATCTTTTGGTGTTATTAAATCAATCTTTCTAACTTCTTTTAAATAGTTAGATATTGAGTCTTCACTTGTTTCAATAAATCTTTTGTTTGATACCATATTTTTCATTTTGTTTTTCCGAAAATTAATTCACTGTTTTTTGTTTTAGGACTACTTTTTTTGTTAATGGTTGTCTTAGACCTACTTTTTTTGACAACTTTTTTCTTACTTTTTTTATTTTTTTCTTCTATTTCATGTTCTATCTTTTTTTTCTTTTTTAAATAGACATCACCATTTAGTGTGTATGGAGCGTTATGTAAATTATAAATTAAACCTTTTATATAACCTCTTTTTTTGTCTGGAGAGGAACCCTTTATATCTACTAACTCAGATTCTAATTTATCTATTTCTGATTTTAAATTAGAACCCCAAACAATCACTAGGTTTGTTATTAATTCTTTAGGAGCCATAACCCCATACCAATCAACTCTCTCACCATTTTCAATTATTTCTCTGTACCTATCATTATTCATATGACAAATATAGTTAAATAATTGTTAAATAAAAAATTTTTATGAACTTTTCTCTAATATTTCTATTTCTTTATCAGTTAAACAGTTTCTATCATACTCATTCCTACTTAACTTATCTAAAATATCATCTACATTATCATATTCTTCACCGTTAATGTTTGTGGGGTTTTCAACATTTAAAATGTCTAAAACATTATCTAATGTTTCTTCTATTTCTGGAAATAAACCTTTATAGTATTTACTAGGTAAGTGTATTTGATTTGTTTTTTTATCTGTAATATCAAAAATTAATAATGCTGGGATATGTGATAATAATTCACTTATTTCTATGGTTTCATAGATACTATAGAAAGTACCTATCCATATCCCATTTCCATCGACATAATGAACACCTGTATTATCGTCTGCTATTGTGTTGAAGTCATTATCCATTCCATCGTATTGACCTAAAACTATTGCTATGTATCTATTGTTTTTCATATTGGAACTTTTTATATATAAATATCTTCAACAAATATAATAAAATTATTTTAATAACAAAGATGAAATGTTGTTTTTCTTTTTTATTGTTATTATTTTATTTGACCAATCTTTTATCAATTGGTTGTGTGTGATTAAAAATATGTTAGGGAACATCTCCGAACATTTTTGGAAGAAATTACCAATTAGGTCTAAATTTGAATCAGCAACTTTACCAAAAACCTCATCAAATACCACTAAGTTGGGTTTAGGTAGACAACTAATTTTAGACATAACACATCTTAAAGCTAGAGCTGAAACAGTTTTCTCAAAACCACTACATTCACTCAATGGGTATGTTATTTCATCTTTAGTAACTAAAAACTCAACTTCTTTTTTGTCGTTTATATCAACTTCCAATTTAAATGGTGCTGTATCCATTAATAATCTATCTAATTCTGAGTTAATCAAAGGCATCACACTTTTCATCACCATTTTGATAATACCATTCTTACCAACTAACCTAATGTATATATCAAATATTAATTTAATTTCTTCTTCAGCTCTTATTTCATTAATGTATTGGTTATTTTTATCAATTAAGGTTTGATTATTAGTTATCTCATTAGTTAATTTCTCACCTAAAACTATTTTATTAGTCCTATCTAACTCTAAGTTTGAAATCTTAGTGTTATACCCTAATATCTTACTATCCAAATCTTTATTGGTTTCTATGTTACCCAAATTATCATCGTATCTTCTCTTAAGTTCTAGTTTTTCTCTTCTTTCTATTCTCAATTTTTCTAAATCTAATTCTAGTTTATCAACTTTAAGTGATGTTCTATCGTAATCAGATACAGATGATTTCAATATATCTTGTTCCTCAACAATTTTAGATAACTCTTTTAAATTCTTTTTTGTCTTACGGTATTCCTTTTGATATGTTTTTAATTTAATTTTATTCTCTTTTATTTCTTCGGAATGGTCAACATCCGCTAGAGGTTGTGAACATAAGGAACAAAATTCACCCTCCTCCAAGTTTTTTATTCTCTCCTCAACGTCATTAATTTTACAACTTTTCTTCTCTAACTCTAAATTTATCACTCTTTCTAATTTAACCTGTTCACTATGATAATCCTCATCATATTCTGGTTCAACCATTGAATCGAATTTTTCTTTTGCAGTTTCGAATTCATTTTTTTTCTTAATACCAGTTTTAGTTATGGTTTCAACTTCCCTATCTATATCTTCAGGTCTCAAATTGATGACTTCATCATCAATACTTATTTTTTTAGCTATTAAAATTTCTTTCTTACCAATAGACTTTGTTATTTCTAAATTAATAGTTTCTATTTCATCTTTATTATCTTCTATTTGTTTTTGGTTACTGATGTTACCTTCCTCTAATTTACTTATTTCTATTTTTAAATCAGTGATATTATATAAATCAGATTTTAAACCCTTAGCCCAATTATTTTTTAATTCTTTAACTATAGCCTCTTTATCTTCAATAACCTCTAAGCCTATAAATCTAGATAATATTCTACCCTTCTCTGTGGGTTTTGTATGGATAATGTTTTCTAGGTTATCAGAATCAGTTATTATTGTTAATAAAAAGTCATTAACAGAACCAATAGATTTTTTTATAAAATCTTCTGTTTCTCTCCTTTGTTCACCCTCTAAATTCTCTATTGAACCATCTACTAATATTCTTTTGAAAGATAATTCAGTTTTGGTGGTGTAACTTACACCATCTCTTTTTAATTTTCTAGTTACAACTCTTTCAATGATATAATCTACACCATCGATAGCTACTTTACCTTTAACTATAACTTCATCTTTATCTTGTCTAAATAAATTAAACATTTTAGCTGCTGTATTACCCTTGGTGGTGGTGTTAAAGAATAGGAATAATAATAAGTCTAATGCTAATGTGGTTTTACCACCCATATTTAAAGGGTCTGAAGTTATAACAGTAATACCCTCTAGTTCTTGGAAAGAAATTTTATTACCGTCTCCATAAGATAAAAAATTAGACCACTCTAATTCCTTTATAGACCAATTTCTATATCTATAATCGTTATCTCTTTTTTGTGCTAACTTATCATTAACTTTATCATCTAATCTCATCAATCTATCCCAATCGATTTCAATTTTATTATTTTCTATCCAATTTTTAAATAACTTTTTTTGGTAGTTATTATCCATCACATTGTCAGCAACAGTCATCTCCACTTCACCTTCCTCAATCGTTACTTTTTTAGGTTTAAAAATGACCTGTACGTTGTTATTATCGTATTTATCACTAATATATTTACTGATTCTCTTAACTCTTTCTTGAGTATAATTTTCGGAATCATCTTCCCAAATAACCCTAATATTAGATTTTTTTGGTACTTGTATTTGTATTGGTTCTAGTATATTATCCATTGTTATGATATTTATTGTAAAATATAATTTAAATTTTTGATTAAATAAATGATTCTAAAAAACAAATATTATGACAACAATGAGTTTATCAGAAATGGTAGAAAAAGTTTCATCCGTTGTACAAAATCAATCAGTAAAAACATTTTTAAGACACAATAATCTAACAATTTCAACAGACATCTGGGATTTTAACTACACTCATTTTAGTGAGGGTTATTTCTTATTTGAATCTGTGATTGTTAAGGATAGTAATGAGGATGTTAAAAATAATGAGTTAAAAGAAACACTTATGAGACAATATATACGTAAATATGGTATAACTACCGGTCTTTAATTACTCATCATACAAGTCCCTATCATTTTTAGAGACCCATTTGATTATACTATTTAATCCACTTTTAGATTTTTTTTCTTCTTTTGGTTTTTCAGTCTTAGGTGCCACATAATTCCTATTTTTCTCAATTTCTAATTCAGATTGTAAATTATTAATCTTTTGGTTTAATTTGATTATCTCATTGGATTCTTGATTTTCTACGTCTTCACTTTTATTGACCTCCTTTGATAACTGACTTTGTATTTGTTTTTTATCCTTATTTAATTTTTCTATTTCATCTTTTAATTTATTAATAAGTTCGTTGTCTGTAACAGTCACCTCTTTGATGACCTCTTTTACCACTTCTACTTGTACCTCTTTAATCACTTCTACTGGTACCTCTTTAATAACCTCTACCTCAGTAGTTGCTGTGATTGTTTTAATAATTTCTTTTTCAATAATCTTTGGTTCTTGTTCTTTAACCTTAAAAGGTGATGTCCCATATTTTTCTATGTTAAACCCTTGTTTAAAGTTTTTCAAAATAAAAGCATCAACATCTTCTATATTGTTTAACTTACAATAATCAATTATTTCTTTTTTTAACTCTTTAGGTATTTCCATAGTCAGTTTTTTCCCAAGTACCATTGGTATTTAAAATGTAAGAACCGAAATACTTTTTATTCCATTCATTAGGGTTTATTAAACTTAGGAATGTATCACCGTTTTTACCTTCATAAATATGGTAAACTTCTCCTAGTATTGGTTGGAAATTACATTCTGTTTCGTAGATTAATTTAGTTGAGTTATATTCATTAACTAAATTTTCCCATTCTTTTTTTAACTCCTCACTTCTTTTATTAAAATACTTATTAGCTTTTACTACATCAGATTTATCTAATTTAACAACATCAAATTTTTGGCCCCCAACTGTTGTGGGGTAATTTTTTGTATTTGCGTCATACTTCTCAGTATTTTTATTGTAAACTATATTGTCTGGTTTATCTGACATATTTTAAGTAAATTTAAAACCTAATTTGTTAGTTTTGGGTTTATCACCTATTTTTGTTAACCTAATGTCATTAACTTTGATACTTCTCTTACCATAACCTTCAAAGTCTATAACCCATTCACCCTGACCTTTACACTTACAAGATGGTGTTATTTTATCTATTATAGTACCCATTAAGGTATCATTAAGTGGGTCTTCAAATCTTACTTTATCACCTATTTTCATAATTTATGTTTTTTAACCATTTTTAATATCATAAATGGGTCTGTTGGAGGTACATCGTTATACCACATCTCTAGGGGTAACCTAACCCATCTTATAACTGGTCTATACCTTATTTCTCCATCTGAATCCATGTGTCTAAAGGGATATATATTGTAAATAAAAACCTCCCTATTTAAATTTAATTCTCGTCTAACAACTTCTTTTAATCTTTCAAAATTACCCATACATTGGGTCATGGTTGAAACTGTTCTGTTGTAAGGTGTACCTACAAAGTTGGGTGGTGTTTCTACCAAACATCTTCTCCATATCTCTGGATGGTGTATTATCGCAATAGGTAAAGTTGTAATATAAACCCTATCATTCCTAAATTCTGTTAAAAACTCAGATATAAACTCCACATACTCATCAAGATATTCTAACTGTTCTTCCATGTCTTGATTATAAGTCATACTTTGTGTTAAAGTATTTGTTAACGTGGTTATATCTTCTATGTAATTTTTAGTTCTCACTTATGTTAATATATAATCTATATAAGTGCTTCTATTTCATCCTCAATATCTTCAATTGAGGTAATCCTAAATGTGTAGTAACCGTAATCAGATTCTAAATTAATATGTTCATGTTCTTTTGTTTCAACATCCCATATTACATAACCGTGATTTTCTACTGACTCACCAAAGTCTTGTTGTATCATAGAACTAGGTTGTACGATAGGTATACCGTGATAATCCATTACTTGGTATAAATGAATATCACCACAACAAACAAAATCACACCCATCAAATATTGATATGTCTTGTGCTTCTTCAAATTCAAACCCAACATTTGTTTTTAAACCAATAAGTGGGTCGTGATATAAACCAACATATTTTTTATTACCAAATTTCTTTTTAGCTTCATCTATATTAGGTCTCTCAGAACCTTCCATATGACCATAGACACACCAAACAATGTTGTTGTCTTCATAACACCCTGTATGTTTTAAAAACTTAAGTCTATTATCACTCATAGTTTCTATTATAGGTGAGAGAGCATCCATTCTATCTAAGTTGTTAGCTAGGAAATCGTGATTACCTAAAATAACTATAGTATCTGCTATGTCACAACAACCTTTAAATAACCAAGTAACTATATCTATTAGTTCTGGTGTCATTTGGTTTTTAGAGTGGACAATATCTCCTGCAATAACAATTCTAACTTCTTTTCTAGTTAGTTCATTATCTTCCATATGTTGTTTCACAGAATCAAAAAATTTCTGAATCTGTTCTCTATATTCATCATGTCTTTTATAAAGTCTAATGTGAATGTCTGCACAGTGGTATAAATGTTTTATCATAATTTAAATTCTTTAATTTCTTTTAATGGTGTAAAATCATTATCTACTCTATAACCATATTGTTTTAATAAAGCGTTAAATAATAATTTTCTTAATTCTCCATCATTAGCTGTGAAATCCATTATCTTTTCTAAGTTTAAGTCTTTTATTTCAGTTTGTCCACCAAACTTTAAAATATCAAATCTAGGTTCCAAACTACCCTCATTATGATAATAAGGTGTTATACCAAAACCTAAGTGACCATAATTAATATCAAACCAATTCTTTAAAAATTTATACATATCTATTATAATTTATGTTTACCTAACCATTTTAATGGTTCTATCACTTTCTCTGATTCCCACTGTTCAACAAATAAACTACACAAGTGGGATTCACTATCAATATGGTTGATGAAATTCAAGTCTGATACTATTTGTCTATTTTCAATAAACCATTCATCTAATTGTATGATGAAATCTTTAACTTCACCGATAGAACCACCCTTTCTGTATATTCTGTGTACAATTGGGAATACTAGACTCGTTAAAGTAACATTGTCAATATAATCATCATTATCTAATATACAGATAGTTAATCTCTCAAATTTAAATGCTACCACATTTTTTAGGTGCTCGGGTAGGTCTTCTAGTAAACCTAGTTCCTCCCATTTTTCTCTTATTTCACCCATACTAAACATTATAGTTCGTGTTTTTTAATAAATTTGTTTGGTTTAACTGAACCTTTTTTTATTTGTTCGTATACAACAGAAATTTCCTTACATTTTTTACTTTCACATTTTGATGTACAGTAATGAGCTTCTTTATCTAAAAATAATCTTTCTGGTAATATACAATCAAAGTCGTCAACAAACTGTTTTATAGTTTCACAAGGTTCTAACATTTTATAAGATGTTATAGTTCTTTTAGAACATAAATCACCACATCTTTCATGTACTTTTTTTTGTATAAACTTACGTTCATTATCGAGTGGTGTAACTATTAAAGCTACTTTATCAGCGTTTTCTAATAAGAATTCAACCATGTTATTTATTAACCTAGTTGTTTTACCCGAACCTTTTTCTTTAACCTCTAAATACATATCATATTACATATCCTGCATGTTATGCCAATCGTATTTTTCTAAAGTCTCCAACATGTCATCAGCATCTACTAACTCTTGAAACGCTTCCTCAACGTTCTCATAGAAGTCACCTGTCGAATGGTCTCCAATACCAACTGAATTATTCATTAACAACTCTAAACTTGTTAATGCTTTTTCTCTTTTTTCATTAGCTTTCGCTTGTAACATTTTTAATACTCTTTCTTTCATTTTAATTTATGTGTTTAATCTTTTTACTTTTATCTGCATTTTCCATTTAGTTCTGAAAGTATTTGGGTCTACTACCTTTACAAATTCTGTGTAACCAGAATCCATTAACAAAGAACCCAATTCCCTCGCCATATCACTTTCGACAGCTTTAGATATCATTTCTAATTCTTCTGGGTTTCTATTATTATAATATAGATTATCCCCTACTTCTCTTACTATTTGGATTGCCCTTATTGGTTTAACTTCGATTTCTTCTGGAAGATAACCAGGTATCACACCTAACTCTCTTCTTTGGTCCTCAAAAGATAATATTTCTCTTTCTCTTTCTACCCAAGACCTTAAACAAGGTTCCTTTTTTTCGATAAAACTATGTTTTAACTTATTGTTTTTCATTATCTAACCATATCAACCACTTTGTTATCAATACTTTCTTCTGTGTAGTATTCTAAATCTCTTCTAATTCTATCTTCAGCTCTCAATTTTTCATACCTTTTTTGTGCCTTTTTCTTCCACCAATTAATCATATAATGTAAATTATGTTTATGGTAGTTTTGTCCTTCAGTTAGTGGTACTTCACTTTGAGAATTAACATGTTCTTTTACATTACCAAAACCATAATTAGAATAATAATACCTCTTTTTGGTTTTTGATTTCATTTTTTCTTTAGTGAAAGTAACAAAATCTTTATAAGCCTCTTCATCATAATGTCTTAGATGTGTTTTTAATATTGATATGTTTTTGTTAAACTCTCTCATTTTAGGTCCTGATGGTTTAGGGTCAACAGTACTATTACCCCACTCAGCTCTACCATATAATTCTCTCATTCTAGCTCTTATTGGTTCATAAACCTCATATGTTGGGAATAAAAATAAATTAGACTCTGTCATAGCTTGATACCTAATGAAAGGTTTTAACCCATCGTACTGACTAACACCTTTTAAGTCACCATAAAGAGAAGTTGTTTCCATAAAACAAGGTTCAATCTTTTCACCATACTTTTCCTTTAACATATTTCTAACTTCATGTGAACAACAAATTAAAGCTAATAATTTACCACCTAGATAATTAAAACCAAATGGTTGTACTGGTACTATAACAGCCCCATTAATCATACTTTTATTAACTTGTGTTGCTACAACTGTTTCACCAAAGAACTCATTCCTAGGTTTTATTGTTAAAACTGGTGATGCCATTCTAATATAACCAACAATTTTGTTAGTACTGGTTTCCAATATACCTAACATAATTTGTCTACCTATTTGTGACTCCAAAGGTAATGAAGTGATTATTTGTGTTATTGGGTTAAATTCTTTACCTGTTAAAACCTTCAGTTCAAAGTTCATATCTTTAGGTTCCATGTCATAATCGTCAAACATTTGGTGTATGTGTTCTTCATGGTTTATGTCAATTATTTTTTCTTTTTTACGTTCAAAGAAATAATCTTGTATTGTATCTAAACCTTGGTAGAAATCGTAAATCATATCTCTAATCTCTAAGGTCTCTTCCATACCAAGTTTTATCTCTAGTTTTGTTTTTTGAGCCATTATTTTGTTTTTAATGTTTTTTTGTTATCTTTGTTGTGTTAAATAATACTAAAAATTAATTAAACTATAAACACTTACGAAAAAAATACTTGAAGTATTTTACTTTGGGTTAATTTTTAGAGGCTTTATAAAAGCTGGACCAACCCAATAACCAACCTAAAATTATTATTAGTTTATTCATATTATTTTTTTTGTTTTTCTACCCAAAAGTCTAAAACCCTTTTAGCTTCTAGACCCATATAAGGTACTGGTATTATTTCAAATTCATAGTCTTTTTCTGGATTAAGATAGAACAATGCCATTCTACCTACCTTTTTTCCTGTTTCCATTTGGAACATATATGCGTATATAGACATTTGTAAACTATATATATTATACTGACAATCCGATAAATAAGTTAATGGGGCGTTTAACCAATGACCGTAGTTTGAGACGTAATCAATTTTTTTATTTGTCTTAAAATCCCACACGTTAAAGTAATCACCACAATCCTCTATAATATCAGCTGTTCCAGCTAAATTATGTTTTTCTGAGAAGAGTATTGTTTCTGGATATATATCACCTTTTGTCATAGGGTCTATCTTCTGAAATTTTGTGATTATCTCAGACTCATATTCACTTTTAGGGATATAAACTTTATTAGCCAATAAATACCTTTCCAATATTTCATGTACCTCAGTACCATACTCATTAGCCTCATCATTAATCCTTTTCCATTCAACCAGAATATCTTGTTGTGTCATACCAGAATACTTAGGGTTTCTTTTATCATCTGGTTGTTGTGATATTCTTAAAGCCACCTCTTCAGCTGGGAAATCTGGTTCTAACATAGACAAAACAGTTGTTACTGATTTATATTTAACATTAGTGTCTTTATGTATATAAACGTGTTCTTCTGGTTCTAACCAAACTTTTGAATCTCTTTTACCTGCCATTCTTCTATTATATTTTTTATTTTAATATTTTTTATTGTATCACAAATATTTTGGTTTACAACATCGATAATTTTTTGTGTTTTTTCTCCTTTAACATATAAAGCTTCTGCGTTACCTAGATATTCCATTATACCTTGTACACCATTTTTATTAAAACTATCCATTACCCTTTCTTCTGTGACTAATCTTTTGTTAAACCCCATTATTTAAATTTAAATTTACTGTATTTTTTAGGTCTTGGTTTAATAGTGTCATATATTCTACCGTGGTATTGCCAATTATTTTTACCTTCTGCTTGTGTTAGGTATATGGTACCATTTACCATGTTTTCTACTGTAAAAAACTTAATATCACGAAAATATGATATATCTAATATTTTATAAGTCATTTTACCTTTTGGTCTTTTTATTATGTAATTAACTTTTAAACCCACTACAATTCACTTTCTTTTAACTTGTAAGCACTTTTCATTACTTCTATCACACCCTTTCTACCAAAGTCTTCCTGTATTTTAGCAATATCGTAACCCTCTTTCATTTTTATTATCTTAACCCTATTAAATAACTTACCCACGTTTAGTTTACTATAAAGTGATTTTGCGTCTTTCCAACAATCATCATCTAATAAAACAATGATATCACCATTAGCTTTATTATATAGAGAAGACATTAATTTATCTGATATTTTTTTACCTAATAAGGGTACTGAATTATGTACAACTATGTGGTCGAATGGTCCTTCAACCAAATAGATATCTGAATCCCAATTTAAACAACACTCATTAAAAATTATAACTTCTTTGTCTGAATCTGGATTTAAATACTTTGGTTTTTGGTTTACATAGGTCCTACCTACCCAATAATTTAACTCATTATTAATATCGTAAGATGGTATAACAATTCTTGAATCATATTTACCTCCAACCGTATAACCAATTTTATATTTATCAATTATATCTTTAGTTAACCCCCTAGATTTAGTTAGATAGTTCCACGCTTGTTTATATATTAATGATTTGGGGTTTGATTCTTCAAAGGTTAAGTAGTGTGTTGGTAAAGTTAAGTCCTCTATTATGTTTTTCTTTTTACTATTACTATTTAAATACTCTAAATCGTAACCAATAGATTTTAATTTACTTATCTGTTGTTTAGTCGCGAATCTTCTAAATAGTTTTTTTAAACTACCCTTTGTACCGTTTATTTCACCACATGCCCAACAATTAAAAACACCGTCTGATAGATTAACCTCAAGATTACCTTTTCCATCACCATCATACTCACCTTTTTCAGCTGAACATGTGGGACAATCGAAACTATATTGTTGTTTATGATTATTCTTTTTTCTAGGTATCCCTAAAACATCTTTAAGTATTCCAAAAATAAGTGTATTATTACGCATGGTTTAATAATACATAAAATATTTTAAAAAAGAAATACCCTAGTTATTTTACTTTGGAGGTTGATTTTTTACAGTCCCAATGACCATCTCTACACATCACAGCTCTAACACAAGCGTAACTATCTGTCATATCGAAATTCTCTTTCTTCAAGGTATTGTTTTTAGTGTATTCCCAAACTATTTGTGGTTCTAAATCAGCTACCTTTTCCCATATAACCATCTTTTTATCTACTTTAAAATCGTATGAACCAAAAAGAACTGGTTTCTTTTTTGAGATTTCTTTTTCTGTGTAAGGTTCACCCTTTCTATTGTGTGTTCTGATTTGCATTAACTCTGGGAAAGAGAATGCTCTAGCGTCATAAGATGATACAAAGTCTGGTATTACGTTCAATACTTCAGATACCATTTTTGATATCATTCCATTGAATTTAAGTAAAGTACCTACTGTATAAACATTGTTACTATTTAATAAGGGCTCTTCTATTATCACCTTATCAATATCTAATTCGATATATCTAGTTAGTAATTTTTCAAAAGCATCTACCTTCTTAAATAATTCTTCTAATTTTGTCTCTGGTCTTGGTTTAATTACCGGAGTGATGTGTGTGAGTTCCAACAGTTTACCATCTTCTTCGAATAAAGCTATTCCGATAGTCTTGGTTGAAACGTCTAATCCTAAGATTCTTGCCATTTCTAAAACTTTTATTTCATCTTATTTTATGATGGGTAAACAGAAGGGTCTACTTGTGTTGACCATACTGGACCTATCCCACCATCTAGTTTTACACTAAGGTTCATAACCACATAATTATCTGTTTTTTCGATAATCTCCGTAGGTGTACCTATAGCGGTAACTTGTCCCATTGTGTCATACAAACAGACTTGGGTCACTTTAACAACTTCTTCACAATTAGTATCACCTTCTGCGATAGCCTGTTTTCGTGAAGGGTTAGTTGTTGTTTTTAATATATCTGGTGTTGCGTTGACTCTAACATCCGCAGCAACACTAGTATCAAAATCTTTTATAACAGAATAAGCATCTGTGTTACTAAATACAGCTCTAGTTGTACCAGTACCACCAGTCGCTAAACTAAAGTTAAATGAGTTTACTATATCTTGGTCCCAAAAACAAATGATTCCAGCGATACAATCTACCATACCAGCAGCTTTATGATAACCTTCTCCTTGAAATTTAGCAGCTAACTTACCATTAGCATAAGGGTTATTGTTCATATGTGAAACACTAAAACCACTAGTACCACCTGTTGTAATACTTGTATAATCATTAAACATAAAAGTTATACCACTCTCATAATCACTACCACTATTACCCATACCCATACCTTGACCGATACCAGTATCAATAACCGCTTCTTTTAATGACTCAAATTTTCTGGTATCACCTACTGTTTTAGAACAATCACCACCAGTTTCTCTTTGGAGTAGGTTAGGTGTATCATAAAAAGTAAAATAATTAGTTAAACCAGTCATACCACTTAAAGTTGTGGAACCTGTTGTTGTTAATGGTATGGATACAGCTCCATCCCTACCAACTAATGATTGTCTATAAGTTTCACTATTAATTAAACCAACAATAATACCAGATGTATTATAAGCATCATATATACCCTCTAACGAAGTATTTAAAAATCCACCGTTGGATATTGTAGTGTTATATCTATCAGCCATTTCGGTTGTATATAAACCTAAACTAGCATAGAAATGTGACCATACATTAGTTGTGAACGAACCATCTGTTGATGGTGGTATGTATGTCCACTCTATTTCACTACCTGGTATAGCGTAAAAATAACTACTTTCTTCCGTTGTGTTTTGTATATTCACATTTTCTACTGGTACTAATGAACTCATATTTTTATTTTTATTTATTATTATTAATAACCACCACCCGTTGACATTGTAGATGTAGTATTACCATTATTTATGGAACCTAAACTCCTAACCTGTGTTGCACTTCCGTCTTGCGTTGCGGTTCCTGGGGTTGATGGTGTTATTGTCACTTTTTTACTATTAACGTCTTGAACTGAAAATGAACTAGGTATTAACCTCATACCTCTAACAGATAGTGGGATGAAATCTGGCATACCTAAATATAAAGTTTCTTCCCTATCGTTAACCTTGTAACACAAATCTACCGCACTAGTAGATAGAAATGAGTCGTAAGTAATATTGTTATTTCCTTCTATTTTATCCTTAAATCTATTACTATTCATGTAATCAGATGTAAAATCATAACATATTTCTAATTTTGCCATATTAATTTATTATTATTATATTATCATAACCACTTATAGTAGCTGTTTTATCATACACAAAATTGTATCTTATGTTACCACCTAAAACATTCATATCATTATCTCCACCAAATACCATTCTAAGATTAATATTTGATTCCCACTTATTAAAAGAGGTTTCTTTAAAGTAGAATTCTATGTGATTTTTTGTTTTATTAATTAAACCATTTATTAATGGTAAACCTTTATTATTACAATAACCCCATATAGCTTGACCCATAAATCCGTTGATGTCTGTTGTTTTAAAAGAACTTGGTTCCTTTAAGTAATATAAATCATTACTATTTTTACCTAAAATAACAGCTGGTCTTATCTCTTTGTAACTATCTGTTGATTTCATATTATCTAGTGGTATGAAATTGGTTTTACCATTTACAACATAACCAAATTGTGGTGGAGCGAAAGTAACGTAAGAGTTATGGCCTTCCAAATATCTACCACCCTCTACATTATTACCAAAGCCTAATAATAAAGTACTATAAAATCTATCAAAAGACTTATCAACTTGTTTTAACTTATCACCTTCTCTAATAATATATTTACTACTAAAACTTAGGTAGTTATTTTTATCTTCTTCTGTTAAAAATTCGTAAGATGTTACAAACCTACTAGTTGTGTCTATATTAGACCATGTTTTATCAACGAAATTTTGTTTTTGTTTAATTAAATAAACCCCTTCTATTAACTTTAAACTAGTTTGTAGGTTTTCTGTATAACCACTATCACCCGAAACAGTCTCTAACCAAGAGAAATATTCATGTAGATTAATAGTTAAATCTAAATTAGTTTTATCGTAGTCACCTGTATCACAATTAGTTTTATAAAAATTAGTTACCCACCTTTCTTCTGTTTTTAAAACTTCAGTATCCGTTGGGGGTGTTACTTGTGCTACTGTTGGTACCGCGTCATTACAAGATTTTCTAGCTGTGAATAAATTCTTAGAACCTGTAATATTCATTATATCACTTAAATTTGGTTTTTGGTCTACATAATAAATTTCATTCATGTCAGATAAACTAAAATATTTAAACGTGGTATTAGCACCACTACTCATGACTTTATTTAATCCATAATTAGTTAACTTTAAACTTACTCCATTTTTTGCCATTATTTATTTATTTTTACTGTATATTTTGGTTCACATCTAGTCGTTGAACTTTTATGACTTCCTGTTATATCTAAAATACCTTGTGGTTCTACACATAAATGATAGATAACGCCATCATCAGAAAAACTAAAGTATCTAAAGGTATCATTTAAACCTTTACCATAAAACTTTGTCTTACCATAATCTGTTAGTGTTAACCTAACTTCACTCCTATCTTTCGGTAAAAAACCCATTACAAATCAAAAGCTATTTCAATTATCACTGTTGTTGTGTTATTTTTTTCTATAGGTAAATTCATTTTACCAATAGCTACTAAATCACCCCCAACACTATAGATACCTACCTCAGAAATGTGGACATTTTGACCACTATTTAACCATGTTGGGTTTGTCGTTGTATTAAATTGTGTTGGTGGTACAACTATATTAAATTTAGTTCTCCATTTAGTTGTAGTAGCTGAAGAATTAATATTACCATAAAAGAAGTTTTCATCTCCGAATTGTAATAAATTAGTTTCTGCTGTTGTTGGTATGTTTATATAGTCGTGTAATAAATATGATGATGAAGTTGCGAATAAATTAGTAGTCAATGTAAAAGTAGTACTCTCTAAATTTAGTGGGTTGATTGTTGAACCTGTGGTATGACCATCTATGTTGTTTGTAAAATCAATTACTCTCCACCCTTGAGAAACTGGTTTTTCACCCGCTGTAACTCTTTGTGCTATAATTTTAAATTTATCAGCCTCAAATCCTGTACCACCACTCATTGTCATATAAGGTAATTTACCTGTTGGGAATTGTAATTGTACGTCTTTCCTAACTTCGTCTGGACATTCTTCTTCTGTAAATTGTATACATGTATAATTTTGTGCGTGTAAACCTGTAGTATACCCAGAACTACTCTCCAATAAATAAGTTACATATAATTCTTGTGATTGACCTAATAGACCATCTGTGTTAGTTTGTAGACCATATTCCATAATTGGTAATGACCAATTTCTATTTGATTTGTACGATAAAGCAGCCACTAACTCTTGGTCGTCAAGAGTAATCATTTGTTGGTCATAAAAAATTCTACCTACATTATTACCATATCTATCAGATAAATCGTAATAACAAACCTCAGTAGATTGACCACTTAGTGTTACAAATTTCTGTGAACCAGTACCAGAAAAAGATTCCCCAATCATATCAGCAGTACCAGAACCCGAAAAAGGTTTGTTATGCCACATTAATGTTGGTATTTTTAAAATAGGTGAGGAGGGGATGTTAGTATCTACATATAATTGTTGACCATAAGTATTTTCTATTTGGTTATCACATGTTTGTTCATTAGTAAAGTGAATTAAAGCTATCGACCTTTTATCATCACAATTACTAGTTATTTCTGATGTATAACCGAAATACTCTTTGGACCCTATATAATTTTCTGAACCGTAATCATTGAAGGTTTCATAAGTACCAAGACCGTCTTCCACACCAGCTATGGGGTATGTCCATACATTGTTTTGGTTCCAAACTGTACCCGCACTATATAAACCATCAGTGAAATTATCTTGTTTACTAGGGTAGAATGCTGCCCAACAAGTATTAGCTCCCGCATAACCACCGAAATAAGCAAAGTCTCTATCTAACTTAACTGTTAAAGTATCAGCTGATAAAGTACCACTTTTATCTTGTACTTTATACCATAAATAAGGTACAGCTAATTCTTCCTCAACGACACCATTTGTTTGTGTACTTGTGATTTCATCATTACTCATTTTAACTAATAAGAAATCACCTATTAAGGGTTCGTAAGTATTAGTACCATACGTTGATGATTGTCTGATTGGCACATATTCGGTAGAACCAGTTAAAGATGCTAAAGGTATTTCTGAATCACTTTGTAGTGAATAATCTGTTGTTGTTTTTGCTGTATAACTAGTTGTTGTCGCACTTGTTAGTATTTCGAAAAATCCTAATTCTGGTGCTTGTGTTACTGTTTTAAGTTCTAAAGCGGTTACATTTGTTAACCCTATTGCTGCCTGACTAGGTAAACTAGTTGTGGTTGGGAGTAGGGTTGTTTTCATTTCTGGTTGAAATGCTTTTGCTCTAATTATATTCTCCATTGTAACATCATAGGTCGGACCTAGTGTTGTATAGTCTATTTCAGAATCACCTAATTTGTATGTATTGAATGTAAGAGCTCCACTCGCTAATAAATTTCTACCTTTATTAGTAAGTCTAGCACTTACCACAATATTTGAATTTTTATCTATATAACTCACTTTTCTTTTTTTTAATAAATATCAATAATATTAATTTATTGTTTATTGAACTATAAATTTCTCTCTAAACTTGTTTATTGCTGATTTTCCAGGTCTTAAACCAAAATAAAAATACGGCATGTTAGTTCTTGGGTCTACTTGTACTTCGTTAATCACGTTACTGTTTGTGGGGTTTTCTGTGGGGGATATGTTTTGATTAGGGTGATATCTGTTATACAATAAAGTATCTATAGAAAAGGGTCCAGGTGTATCGTTTGGGTCTATCGTATCAGCAATACCTGTAATATCCCAAACCTCTGGTTGCATAAAATCAAACACACCTTGGTTATCTTGGTATGGTACTGTTACAATATCGTTTTGGATTTTACAAACTTGTCTAACTAAGGCTTGATAGTCATTTTTTAACTCGAATTCGTGACACGCAATACCGTCATACTCGTCATTTTTTCTCATAAACATTTCCTTAAACTTACAATTCTCTAACCTCATAATGTATAAGAAAACAACTGTGGGGTCTACATAAGATGTTTCATCAAGTTTTCTAGTTGTTTCTTGTCTATCAAAACCACTTTCACCCCCAGTACCAACTTTTATTACATATGGTGGATTTAAGTCTCCACCTGGGTATACAGCTGGTAAATTATAAGGACTTAGGTTACCTAAATTATCACCAGTGTAAGGATTTATTTTATCACCAAGTCTTAAATCTGGTATGTTACAGAAAGTTGTTGAATTGTTACTTAAAAAGTTATTATTTGTTGATATGCATGTTGCTATTTCAGCGAACACATCTTCACACATTTCTATTGGACCTATACTAACTATCTTTGTCGACATCATCCAATTACAATAAATGAACTCATTAGTATCATGTGCCCCATTAGGTATACCAGGTGAGTTTAATGGTACCTCTATATTTGTACCAGTATTACCCGCTGAAGATGAAACACCACCGACATAATTTCTATCAGCTGGCTCTATTGAAGGACCCAAAATTAAACACTGCCCTTTACTACATGTCTTTTTTGTATAATTACTTTGAGTGTTAAAATCTACGTAATTATCACCACCATAATTTGAACTTCCTGGTCCACAAAATTTAGATTTAGTGGTACCATTAGTTTTGTATTTAACAGTTGTTTTAAAAGGGAATAAATAAGCTGAACCATTTAACCATGCGTCAAAAAAAGTAAATTTGATAGCTTTAAAATCTCTAGCAGCTTGGAAGATAGCACAACACTTCCATTGTTCTAGTTTATCTAATTCAGGACAATTAGCTTCGGTTGGTATTATGACATTGAAGGAGCCACATCTAGCTGTTTCACAACTACCACCATTGTCTTTAGGGCAACAAGGTGTATTACCAGTACCTGAACCTGTCTGAACAGCTCCACTTCCTTGACAGAAACAATCGTCAAAACCTGCACATTCAAAAGAAACTGAATATTCACTATCACCACACGGTAATACTAAGTTATCTGGGTCTGGGAAAAGTACGATTAAAGCTTCTTTAATAAACTTAAATGGTTGAGCATTAATTAATTTACGACATTTAGCGTTATTACTTAATCTAAAATAAGAACAAAATCTTAAGTTACCTAATTGTATTAAGAATTTAATAATAAAAGCGATAATTTTAATGAATAAACTAATTAGAGCAAACATAAAACTAGCTTTTTTCATTGCTGTAGTGAAAGGTAAATAATTATTGTTGTCACATTCGTCAGTACCTTTAGGCCCTACAAAACTAAACCTATTACCACCCCTCTTATATTTTTTCATAAATTGGGATAGGGTGTAAACTTGTTTCCATTCAAAAGTATGGAAGTCTAAATCTAAATCACTTTCTACCGTTCTTGGTACAGGTGCGTTTGGGTCTTGTGGTGGTGGGGATTGGTTTCCGTTTTTATTACCGAATTTAGGTCCTGGTGGTACAGTTGCATTATTAACGTTATTAGGGTCTAAATATTGAGCTATGTCTGTTGTCCACCTTTGTTGTTCAGTACCTAAAGTACCACCATGGATTCTATTTAAAGAAGGTACTAACAAACTAGCTGTGGTTCTCTTCTTAATAACAGCTGCTTCTTCAAATTTAATTTTAAACCTATATTTTCCTTTTGTAGCAATCCCTTTATCTGGTTCATAAGATTTAACTAAATTACCAAACTCATCTGTGACTACTTTGTCGTAATACATTGGTAATGTGTAGGCATAGGCACCGTCATTATCTATTACCTCATTACCTTCAGCTGGTGTAAATTCTTCTATCCCTATGGGGTTTTCAAAATCATCATAAGTAACCCTAAGTATGTCGATGACACCAGCTCTAGTATCTAACTCACACTGTTCACCCATATCATTTTTGGGGTTACATCTTTTACTTAACGCATTTTTCTTTGTGTCAGTAAAAATAGAACCCATAAAAATGGATGTTGGTACTATGTCCACACCTAAATCGAAATCAGCTCTTGATATACCAAAATTACAAACATCAGTATCACCCCAAAAAGGCACTATGTCAATACCTTTATTTTGTGACTTTACTTGTGCTAAATCATCTAAATTTGTGGAGGACCTAAATTTTGTCCTTCCATCGAATAATTTTTCTGGGAAACCTTGCTCCATCAATTCATATGGTCTCATACTTATGATACCCATATCACTTAAATCAACATCAATATGAACTTCTTGTTGACCTGTAGGTGCCCCAAAAATAATATAATCACCAGCACTATTAGTTCTAGTTGTATACTTATAGTATTTTTCAAAAATCTCAACTTCAATATCACTTGATGTTAAATTTTCTTTGGTGGGGAATGTACCTATAGATGTGTTAATACTACAAGTAGTATCTCTTAAAAATAAATTATAACGATAACCTTCATTATTTTTGTCAATAACAGTTTTATATGGGTATAATTCAGATATTAATTCGTTTTTTTGGTCTTCGTCTGATATTGGTATGAAAACGGAAATTTTAGCGTTAGGAACACCGAAACCACCATTAGTACTTACTCTACCAACTACAACACCATAATCAGCACAAAAAGAATTATATAAATCATCTTGTGAGATTCTTAGACTAAGAATTTCTAGAAAATCGAAGTCTTGATTGACTTCTATATTTAAATTAGAGTCTTGTCCTGGTGTTGTCCTTATTCTAACACTTTTATTTTGCATTAATAACTGTTTTTACCATATTCTAAATTGATACCAAATGAAGCTGTATCACTAACAGCTCTGGTAGTTATAACATTATTAAACAATATATTAAATTTTTTAAAAAAGAATACCCTAACTAAGAATTTTTTACCTAAGTCTTTTGGCATCTCATCTAAAGTTAATGAGTAGACTCTATTATTTTGGTTGAACTCAACTTCATGACTCTGAATGACAGATTCAAAATTAATATCATCGTGTGTTGTTATTTGTAATATAAAATTACCATCTTCACTTCTGTATTGAACATAATCTTCGGGGACACCCCAATTAATTGTAGGTTTTAATGACCGATAAAAACCTAAATCCATCATATCAGCACTATCGTCTGTTAAATAAAAAGCTGTTATAGTATCTCTAACATTAATAGGGTACTTAGGGTCCATTATTAATTTCCTACTATCACTACTACTGTAATAATATTCTATATTTTTTGTTAACCTAATACCATTGACCGTTAATATAATATCGGCAAGTGGTTTTAGTGGGGAACTTAATAATATTTCTTGTCTTTCCCTACTTGGGTTGTAGTTTATTGATGGTCTTGTTGAGGCACTAGTAGTTATATCATTGGTAATACCTGTAACTATAAAACTATCTTTTTGTAGGTAGTCTTCATTTAAATTAAATATATCATCACCGTTAGCGGTATTATTTATGTAACTTACCGTTACAGTATCTAGAAAAGGTTCTAACTCACCGTTGACTATTTCGAACATACCAACATAAGCTGGTATTGTAATATAATCAAGACCTTCAGTTATTTGAACCCCATTTACATTTACAATAAATCTATTGTTTAAAGGTGTACCATTTATTTGGAATATTGTTGTTTGACCTTCAGCTAAATCTACTACTTCTGTTCTTAAACTAGCACTACCTAATGGGCTATTATCAATGTTAGTATTCATAAAGGGGTTACTAGGGTTTACAACCGTAATAAAATACCAACCCTCTGAAAACATGTCATCTACTGTTTGGGATGTTAAGTTAAATGTGTCTATCTCAAATTTATCATCACAGTTTTGAGTTCTAAATAAATTAAAGTCTTTTAATATGTATTGTGCGTCTTTTTGTGGTAAATCACCTTGTACTATAGTTTCGTTTAAACTATGTCCCGTTATTTTATAATATGGTGTACAATTACTTAATTTAGATTTTTGTCCATGAACTATACCCTCTGAACCTATAAAGTCTTGGATATCGAATGTGTGGTAACAGAAGTTACCTGTATAACCTGTATATTCAGTATTACCAGTTATATTAAAGGTTAAATCAAAATCATCAACTTCTGATAAATTATAAACAGCTGTACAACCAGAAGTAGTGTATGTACTAGCTGTTGTTACACCACTACAAGCGGTTGTTGTGTAACCAGATGTGGCTTTGGTCGTACCCTCCAATGTGAATAATGGGTTTTTAAAAACTTCATTACAAAAGTTTAAATCGTTTTTAATGTTATAAACATTACTTAAACCATCCCTATCTATTCCCATCTTAGTTAATTCACTAGGTGGGGTTACTGGTAGTTTACCAACCTTTTTTTTACATAATATACACATTATTCAAAAACTATTTTTTGTTTACCTATTATTAATGTAGTGTCATAAAAAGCTCTCTCTCTTATTAATATTGGGTTATCCATTGGGATTACTCTTTCGGTGTAAGTGTCACCTGGGTCATTCGGTATAGGTTCTATAACTATACCATTATCGTTTATTGGTCCATCGTTGGAATTGTTCGGTCTACCCGTTGGTGTTATTTCTGTATTTATACCACCATCATTTTCTTCACCTACATCACCACCAGACCTATTAACGGTACTTCCTGTTGATGGTTCGAAATCTGTTCCGTATTCAATTACTGTTATTTCAGAATCTACATATTCGAAATCAAAATCACATTCTTCTATTTCAGTACATATAAGGTCATCGTTGTTACACCATTTCTCACCTGAAACAAAAATGGTTGTAGCGGGAACGAATTGTTCAATCATCCTTACCCAAAAACTTTGGAATACCTTTTTATATTCCTCTAATTGTAATAAAGTAACTTGTCTAGTACAATTAGTAAAGTCAGCAGGTACTGTTATTGTATTTCCAGTGTAACCAGTCATTTTTTATCTTATTAAGTATAAACCGATATTTTCATTAATATCATCCATTTTTATCCATTTAATTGGGATTTCTTGTTTATTAAGTATTCTTACTTGACCTAATAAAGCCACTTTATTCCATTCTGGTCTTTCTTCTCTTGTTAAGTACTCTTTATCACTATCAAATTCTTTAGATAACTTTCTGCGTTGTATTTTATGTTTTTTGGTACTTGTGTTACCTTCTTCATCCACCTTACTAGGTAGGTCTAATTCATGGGATTCATATAAAGTTGTACCCCACTCATCTTTTTCATATTTACCAACCCATTCATTACTAGTTCCACCATCTGAATTACCTATTACACCTGGGTTAGCTGATATCACACCTATAGCGTTTTCTGAGTTTTCACAAACTTTTATTTTCCTACCAACTAATTCTACTACTGTACCCACTGGTATCTCATTACCTTCTAGTGATTCGAAATATTCAGCGTAATCAGCACCAGCTAGATAATTACCAGAAGCATTAAAGGTGTTTCCATTAAAGTCAACCCTAAAAGCGTTAGACCTACTAGCTCCAACACCAGAACCATTACCAATCGTTAGTAGATTAATAGTACCACCAATTGCTCTATCGTTGTAAGCCCCAAAAGCTGTTTCAAAAGTATCAGCTTCATTACCAAAACCATGAGCGTAACCAAAATCACCATCAACTGAGTTTTGACCTCCAGCAGCTTTAGCGTAATCACCATCTACAGTGTTATTCACACCACTTGCGTGAGAGAAAACACCATTTACGGTACTACCACTCCCCTCAACATGGGAACCAATACCGTTTGCTGTCGTTGACCAACCTTCCGCGTGTGATGTCCAACCACTAGCTATTGTGAGTTGACCTTCCGCGTGAGATATTGTACCCCATGCTTCAGTAGCATTACCTTCAGCGTGAGAGCCCGAACCATAAGCTTTAGTCAGAATACCTTCTGCGTGAGCGGCGAGTGGGTCAGGACCTCCTCCCCCCACACTTGAATCAGCAATTGTTTGACTACCTTCAGCGTGGTCAACTGTATTTCTAGCTGATGTTAAATAACCTTCTGCGTGTGAACTAGCACCACTAGCTATCGTAAGTGTCCCCTCTGAATGTGAACCACCACCAATTGCTTGAGTTAAACCACCGATAGCGAAAGCTAATTCACCAGAAGCGGTAGAACCACTATGTTGTACACTACTATGTACTGTAATTGGTGAACAACCGTAAACGTTACTTACATATAAATCTGTTATACAAGTTGCTGATGTGTTACCTGTGAAGGAACCACCACCAGCAGTACTAATCTGGTCTACATTAATATATTTTACTGAGGAAGCGTCATCATCATAGATAACTAATTTATCATTTGCTCCATCTACTGTTATACCTGTTCCATTAGAGGCAGCCATGATAAAAGAGTCAGGACCACTATAATCCATAGCAATTCTAACTTCGGGGTTAGATACTCCAATATTAAGTCCTGTTTGACCCACAAATTGAAGTGTGTCTCCAGAAACTATAGTAAAAGGTGTACCGTTATCCCCAGCTACTGTAAATGACATTGTATCACCAGTTGTTGAACCAGAACAACAAGGTTCTTCCCATACAGCGTTACCACCACTATCTATTGTTAATACATTACCTTGTGTACCACCTGTAAAATCAATTGTAACACCTTGTAGTATTGTAGTCCCATCTACACTTAAATCTCCACTAACTTCTAAATCATTAACATCTAAAGTGTCATTAACTGTTAAATTTTCCGTTGTTAAATCCCCATTAATAATAACGTCTGTCATTATGTTTAGTTCTGGACAACCATATAATCTAACTACGTGTAATTCACTTATACAATTACCCGAAGTATTACCAGTGAACGGACCACCAGCTATCGTTGATAAATCTACGTTATAAAAATTACCACCAAATACGTTATTATCAAACTGTAATGTGTTACCCACTAAAGTAGCGTTATCTGTATAAGAATCTGTTGTACCACCAGTTAAAATTGTTGATAAATCTACACTATAAAAATTAGGTCCTAAAATATTATTATCAAACTGTAGTGTACTACCACTAAGTGTTACACCATCTGTGTAGGAATCAGTAGCCCCTGTAAGGATAGAGGATATGTCTACATTGTAATAGTTAGGTCCTAGAATATTGTTATCAAACTGTAGTGTACTACCACTAAGTGTTACGTTGTCTGTATAAGAATCAGTAGCTCCTGTAAGAATAGAAGATATATCTACGTTATATAAATTAGGCCCTAGAATATTGTTATCAAACTGTAATGTGTTACCCACTAAAGTAGCGTTGTCTGTATAAGAATCTATGGTAGCACCTGTAAATATAGTTGATAATAATGACAAAGGAGCTTTATACGAAGAACCTGCTGGGTCTTGTGAGGTATCATTTGTATTAACAATATGGATAAAGGTATTATTTGATGTTACCCCTGTCGCCGTTGTTCTTGCTGTTAATTTCATTTTCTATTTTTTATTATATAAATATTATTTCTTTTTTTATTTATTTAAAAATCCATAAAGTCATATGGTATCCCATCTTGGAAATCAAAGTCCCAACCATCTTGGAATTGTTTTTCTTCTAATACCTTAAAACAAGTTGCTGTTCCAGCACTTAAGGTGAATCCTGGAGGACATGGTGAATATTCAACACAACATTGCCCACACATATTAAAAGTAAGTTCCATCTCTTTACTATTGATGACTTGTTTAGTATGGGGTTCCATTATATTGGATTGTTCCCAATAATCGGTATACCTCCATGGTATGTCAGCATCTGGACTTGGGGCGAATGTTCTGTTGATAACCCCAAAACCTTGTATTAAACTTTCATCACCACCCTTTATAATTATACTATCTTGTTCTGTTACACCAGTAAATGTACCAGGGTTATAAACCCAAGATTTTTTATTATCAATTACTCTTTGTAGGTCAAATCCTGGACATTTTTTATTATCCCAAAAAACCCTATCCTCTTCTTTATAACAATCAACCCTAACATTATCTATTCTAACATCATAATCACAACAGTTTGCTAAACCAGCAATAACAACGTCTAAGTTAAAAGAATTGTTATTAGCGTTGATTAGTCTACAACCTAAATCAACCCAATTATTAAAACCATCTGTGTCGGAGGTAAAAATCCCTAATTGCTCAACAGTTATACTTGGGTGGGTTGGTAAGATTGATGCTGTTATTACTTCTGTTGTACATTCTTGTGTTGGTTCTTTAAAAAATAATTTTACGGATATTAATAAATCATCACATTCTTTAGGTGAAATTAACTCTTGGTTTAATGATATGGTTACATTACTTAAATTACTTGGATTATCACCTTCTTCAGTAACAGTTTGACAAATATTTAAATTACCATTCCATTGGACTGGGAAACCGGCTACCTCGTTGGTACAACATTCTTGATTTAAAGCTGTCGATATACCATTTAAACTACCTATAACTTGTTGTATATTAGTTGTTGGTGGTAAATTTGGTGCTAAATAAGGGTTTAAAAATATACTATCGAAAAAACAAGTTGTGTTTTGGGGTACCAATTTACAATCACCGTCCAACCATGAAACGGGTTGACCAACAACATTTTGATTACAACACTCTGGGTTGTCAATACCTATAATGGTAACTTGGTCCAAAGGGCTAATCGAAAGTTCATTTATAGTTGGACAAGGGTTTGATTCGTTGGTAACCATACAAGCACCCCTACCGTGTAGATTACTTACATACGAAACTGGTGTACCCACTATGTGTGTGTCACAACATTCTGGGGGTAAATTATTACCTTGTGAATCTAATACCACACCTCCTGTGGTTATTACCATCTCTAATTGTGTTGGGCATAGTATTGGGTTTAGGTCTATAACATCATTATCTTCATTTGAGTTATTATCATCATTTGAGTTATTACCAGAACCACCAGGGTTACCATCCATCTCAGCTAAATCTAAAGCCCCATCGTCCTCACCACCACCACCTGGTGTTGTATTTAGTTTCTGACAACAACCAGAAGTCAATACTCCACCTAAATCTGGTTGGTAAGGTCCATTTGGGCCACATGGAACAGTAGCAAACCCATTATAATTTAAAGCGGTTGGGTCCATACAACCCACCATTTCTGGTCCACCACCACCACCTTTACCTGTTCCTAATTCTTGAGCCATTATATGTTGTTTTTATTATTCATATGTTATACCGTTTATTTGGAATGGGTAACACTGTGTTGGTTCATCTCCATACACGTCACTTGTTACTGTATAACAAGTACTTATTGGGTGTTGATAAGTTTTATTAACACCATAACCACATTCTGGACTTATCCACCTTGGGGGGTTTTCATCTCCGTCAACCACCATTGTATTTTCTTTATAACTTATTTTTCTAACATCATTAGGTAAAGATTCTGTATATGTTTTAATTTTTATTTCAAATGTTGTATTAGTCGGTTTTATTATAAAGAAACCGTAATTAGAACCAATTCCTGTTTGAGCAACAAAATTAGGTGTAGTATACATTTCTGTGTTAGGTATACCACCGAATGGTGTGATATTAATAGGTGTACTAGGTAATTGTACTTTTATTGTGTCGATATTATAATCATTTAATGTTTTTTGGATAAACAATGCCGAATTCCAATCATTAGGGTCTGCTATTGGGGCGTTTAGTACTGTTTGTGGTAATGTCGCTGATGATTGTAGATAATCAACACCATTAATTATTAATTTACTAATAGTTAAGTAAACTTTTTCACCTAAACTATTAATACCTAAATCACCGTTAGGGTGGTAAAAACCAGTATTCATACCACCATAAAACATACCATAAGAAGATTCTATTAATTCATATCTACAAGTATCATATGTTATCGGTATTTGTCTGAAACATTTTGTACCATCCCATTCAAATACTTCTCCAGTTTGTTCTAGTAAGTAATCTTTACAACATTCTTGTTGAAGTGTCAACCCATTTAAATCTACCGCCTCTATTTGTAAGACAGAGTTACCACCCGAATTAATGATTGTTGTTTCTGTTAATTCGAAAGGTGGACATGTGTTTGGTGATAGTGCTTGTGTACAAATAGTGTTACCTAAATTATCTACAGATATAGTACCCCCTCTTCTTGAACAACATTCTGGATTAGTAATGTTTTGGTTATCAATACTTACAATAACACACTGACTTGCTTCTAAAACACAGTTTGTACCATCCCAATTGACTGTGGCACCCACAACTTGTTCATTACAACACTCAGCAGTTGTTATACCTTGTACAACACCTAATGGTGTTATGTTAATATTACTATTATCACAAGGTGAAGGTGAGGTCATTACTTCACAAGTATTAGTGTTAGTATTCCAATTAACTGGGACACCAACTAAACTTTCTGTACAACAACCTTGTGGGACTGGGTTACCATCTATAATAGCGTTACCGTTTAATATTGTATAATTACCTATACAATTTGGTCCTTGTGGTCCTGATGGGTCTAAAATAGGGTCATTAGTATTTCCACCACCATTAGGGTCGTATACACCTCTATTAGCTGTACAACAACCTTTTGTGTATGAACCATAACCACCACCACCAGAATTGACCCATGAACTTGTGTACCATGAAGGACAAATTGAAGTGGGGTTGGTTGGGTCAGTGATATTTATTACGTACCTATAAAACCCTGTTGGACTTGATGGGTCCACTTCTATAAATTCTGTACCAGCTTGATATATACATCCTGTAACTATTGGCCCGCCACCACCTTTACCACCACCTTTAGCTTGTCCAGTGGTTGTTTGTCTTGTGGTAAATATTGGTGTGTCATCATCTAAAATTGGTGTCCCTGTTTGTGTAGGTCTACCACCACCTGTTGGTGAAGGTACTGAGCCTGTTACATTGTTATAATAGTCTTGCCCACAAAGTAACTTAACTGGTGGACACCACCAACAAACTAAATCTCTTTCAGGGTTATTTAGTGGGTCCATACTAAAGATATCTTCAACTGAAAAGTATTCGGTATTACCAGGTGAAGGGGGTAAACTTACGGGTGGTATTAAACTTGGGACATGGGGTGGTATTATAGCGGCTAAATAATAACCACCTAATTCGTCACAACATTCTTTAGTTATAAGTGAGGAAGCTTCAGCTAAAGAAACTAAATCCCCATTAAAGAATGTGTTGTATATGTTAGTAGGGGTTAGTTCTACATTTGGTGTTAACTCATTAAAGAAATAGATACCGTTATCATAAGCTATGTTTTGTAATGGACATGGTATAACATTACACTCACCAGAAAAGTCTGTTGTGAAACTTATACCTAATGAGTTTGGACTATCTCCGTATGTGAAATCATCGATAGCTCCAGCTTGATTTACAATAACATTTTGTGAAATCATATTATTGTTGTTCATTATTTCAGCAAAATTAGTACCGTAATTTTGAACACCATTATCTATGTTACCATTATCTAATTCAGTAAATATTTGTTCTAAAGTATTAAAAGGTGTTGTACCACTAATACTACCATCAAAACCTTCTATCAAACACTCTAATGGTGATAAGTAAGCTCTACCGTAGTCATAAGGACCTAAGTGGGGGTTGTTACCAATCTCAGATAAATTACCACCATTATACCAAAAACCATCCATTTGATAGTACCAATCATTTGAGTCAGAGGGAATATTTGGGAATCCGTATACATCCACAGGGTAATCACTGATTGATAACTGGTCGATATTTAAATCCAAATAATCCGATATTAACCCCAATGTTCTTTGTACATCTAACCTTTCTTTAGCGATATAGATGTACTCATCTAAGCTTATAACACAATTATCTATCCCAAATAAATTAAGGAAAAATTCTAATACTTTTCTATGCCCTTTTGATTTAAATAACCACCAAGCGTTTATAACCAACCTTCTCCACAATTCTAAATCCATTTCTTGAGTGGATAGGTATCTTGAATACCCAGAGAAAGGTACTAAATTAATATTACCATAACCTTCTTGTTGACTATTTTCTGGTAAAACATCATTGAACAAGTTATTATCGAAAAAACTTAAAAGAACATCCAACCCTAATTCACCAGCTAACATTTTAACTAACTCATCTGGTGTATTATCTTTTTTATTATAAGTTACTACCCTTGAAAATTCTAAAGAGTCAATATATTTTTTTATTTCATCAAACTCTCTACCATATATTTTTAATAGTTTATCAACTTTTCGACCATATATTGGGTTTCCGCCACCATCGGTGTCGAATTCTGTAATTGAGTGAGTTATAAATCTTCTAGTAATTAAACTAGTTTTATACTCATCCATTTTTTTAGAGATACCTAACCAATTGGATATATAAGTTTCATATTTATCACCATTAACATCTAGATTATAACCATCTGAAGTTGGCCAAGTTAATCTTATTTTAGATAAAAATTGTAAACCTGAATCTGTAGGAGTGGGTACTTGGATGCTAATTGTGTATTGTGGTTCTGTTAATCTATTAAGGATGTTATTTTCGAACTCGTCTAATAGGTTGAAAAAATATTTATTTAAAACTTCTTCTTTAGGTCTAATATGGTAATCGGCTTGACCGAAACCAGAACTCATAAGTGGTGGCCAAACATTACCTTTAACACTTAAGGTTAACACATTACTACTAGTTGTACTACCTGTAAAATCTAAAATATAGAAATCACCAAATATATTACTAATTTGATAATCACTAAAATTATTATTTAAATTACTTATATCACCATATTCACCAGAAGTTGTAAAATCATCAGCTTGAAATCTTAAACCATAGTCATTTCTGACTGTGGTTAAGGGGACTTGAAAAGTACAAATATCATTTATATTATCATACGTATAATTTAAAACTGTGTTTCTGGGTGTGTATGTGGTATCTGTTGGGATGTAAACATTAGCATATAAAGAACCTTTCCATTTTATTATTATTTGTTCAATTGTGGTTCTTAAGTATTCGTAAAAACTACCGAAATAAACGTATTTAGTTAAGTCGTTAGGGTCTAAATTTAGAACAGTTGTGATATTTTGATTAGATAATAATTCAGAGGCTTGTTGGGTGATGTTTAAAGTTTCTAAACTGTAAGATTCTGAAAATGTACCAGTATTATATACCCTACTTAAAGGTGCACTGAGGTTAGTCGTCAAAGTAAAATTACCCAAAGTGAATAAGGTTGACCCTTCGGTGAACTGTTGTCCTACTAAATTTGGTGAAAAGTCACCCTGACCTATTTTATATGGTTCTGTTATTGAACCTGGTACAACTTTTATCGGCATTTTTACGCGTTTGGTATGTTAGTTATTGTGTCAAAATCTTTGGAGTCATCTATTTCATCAGTTTCTTCCCTAATTTCAAATAATGGTTCACCACTAAATTGGTCTTGTATTTCATAAAGATTGTATTGTTTATATATATTATTATCAAAATCGTATATAGTGTATTTACCGTCTTGAATACCTTTAGATTGGTTACCGAATAACCCATAAGCTAAAGTTTCAGTGTCGTACTCAACCATTTCTAACTCTATAGTTACAGGGTTAAAATAAGTATTAGTTATAACCACGTTCTGACCTGATGAACCAATAAAAGGAATTTTATTTGGGGTTGTTGAGGATGGTGAAGAGGGGGTTAATGTTGTAAACAATAAGTTAGAATTATCATTAAATCTATATCTAATAGCTTTTTGTGAACTATTAGATAAATTTTGATTTACTGCTTCAGTTAAATTAGCTGAAGTAATTATTCTATATAGATTAGGTATTACTTGATTAGCATCATCAAAATATTCAATCCTATAACCAACCATTGCGTCATTTTGGGTTAGTATTGGTGGTAGACTTGTTGTGTCAAATACTAAACCTTTTATGTCTGGGTATGCGGATAAAACACCACAATCACTAATAGTTGTGTAATATTGTTTAGGTCTAATTAATAAAGTATAGAATCCCTTAGCTGAAAATAGGTTAGAGGGTAGGTTTAAGTTATATAAACCACTCATAACGGGTAGTGAACCACCAATTGGGATTGGGTTATCGAACTGTGTTAAAAAGTTGTTAGCATCCAAAACCCTCATAGGTGCTTGGGGTGGTATCTCTCTACTTGGTGTGTATGTATAAAAAATATCTACATCGTCTGGAGATACATTTGCTGGTCTTACTGTACCATAATTTCCTGTTGCCATGTTATTTAATTATTAAAAATCGTGTAATACCCATTACGGTACTCTTCTAATTGTTCTAAACTTGTTATTTCCTCCATCCTCAAATGTTTTTCATAAACAGATGATGATTGTCTATCAATAAATATCTCACTTTCTATTTTGGGTGGTTCTGAAACACCCATTTCAACTTCATATTTAATAACATTTATTTCTTGTTGTGTTAAACCAGAGGAAATAAAGTCATATATGGTTTGTGTGTTTTGTATTCTTGGTTGATTACTACCTAAAGGTAATCTATTTGTTTTACCTAATCTAGTTAGGTAGTTTATACCATCTATTGTATAGTTTAATGACGATATATTTTCTAGTATTGGGTTTGATGGGTCATTATAAGTAATATTTGTAACACCGTTAATACCCACGATGTATGGTTGTGTTTTATCAAATGTTTTTATCTGATTTAATCTATCGTCTGTATATCCACTTATTATCATAATTATTTTTTTTAGATTAAACTAATTTGTGTTATACCATATGAGGTCATTGTAACATTTGACTGTAAAGTATAAGTATAAGCTCCTATTGGTAGGTTTATTGATTCAGTATTTGTGTTAGGGGTCGTAACAGTGTAAGTGATAGTGGTATGAACTGTTTGTGTAGACGTATCTGTAATTTCAAATATAATATCAACATCCCCTGAAGTTCCTGGAATCACACTTGTGTCAGTTAATATTTGTAAATTATTAGTATTATTAGGGTTATTGATAGTTATTTCAATAGTACCATTATAATCACCAGGTGTAGACCCTGGTGAGTCGGTTGGTGAATTACTGACATTGAAAATAATGGGACCAGAATTATTATCTATTAAGTTAACACTTGGTATTGGATTGACACCACTATTAGGTCCACTTGTTGTACCACTAGTTGAACCACCTGTACCACTTGGTGCTGTCGAAGTACTACCAACAAATATACCTGGTTGAATTGGGTTTGGGCTACATTTAAAACAAAATTTACATTTCATACATTTAGCTGATAAACAATTTGGGTCATAGAGATTACTACCAGGTGCCCCACCTAAAACTGGTATACATTTTCTTGGTAAATAACCACTACTAAGGCAAGGTGGTGAAACAGGCTCCCAAGCTACACCGTATTGTGAAATATTAGTACTAGTGGGAGTAGTACCTAAAGTGTCTTGAAACATATTATAATTAGTCGAATTATAAGCGTATTGAATAGCACCACCATGCATTATACCACCTATAAATGTTTCATCTTCTTGGGTACCTTCTGGTGAATTAGTGTTTTCTACACCATTTTTACTTTTTATATTCCTACAATAATTATTAGCTTTTGAATACGCTAAACCATATCCATTGTAAGATGGGTTTGTTGGGTCAAAAAATGGACCGTAAAACACATCACTATCAGTTGTTTGCATGTTAATTTTGGTCTGAGGGTCAAATACTGGTTGGGCTGAACGTGTTGTTAATTGATTATGACATTGTGAACACTCTGAAGCCATGTAAGGACCAGTCGCATTAAAAGTATATTGACTTCCGTATTGTTTAGCACAACAACCACCTCTAGAATCAGTGGTACCCACATTCCAAACATGGTTAACAATTACTTCTGTTAGTTGGTTATTATAAAAATATCTTATATTAGCTCTCTCAGTCATAGTACCATTTGGTCCCACATCGGTTTGTGGTAAAAATATGTTACTATTAGATTGGTCAACTAAATTTGGGTCTACATTAAATAAGTTATCAACTCCACCTAATTGGCAAGTTGGTGACACATTTGTGTAGAAGTAATTGGAATTGCTTGGGTTGGGTTTCCATGCGTAATTTTTCCAACCACCTGATGAAGCTGGACCAACAGTTTCGGGTGCTGTACCAGTTGTTTGTGTTAATGGGTTATCAAGAAAACCATTAATACCATCTGTAGTACCAGGTTTAATGTAAATATAAGGTGAGTCATATCTAGTTTTACTAAACAAACCATCATCCACAGAACCATGGTTATTATTATCTATTGTTGGGTAGTTGGAATCCCACTCAATGTAACCGTCACCGTTTTTGTCAAAATATGAAACAATATTACTTGACCCTGGTGGACAAGTAGGTGTCCAATTAGCTAATACTTCTGAAGGGTTTGTTATCCAATTTAAATCAAATGATGGTGGAAGTGTTTGAGCAACGGGACTTAATGCGTCATTTCCAAAGTCTCTTTCTAATGAAATTAGTGGGTTATTCCAAAATATAGTAGACATTACATCTGAATTATTAGGACCCCAAGGTAAATAAACAGTAAGGATTCCACTTAAATAATCCTCCCATATTTGATGTATCTTGCTTTTGGCTGCATTAGAGGAGGTAGATGTATCTATATAATAAAAACTCTCCCCTTGATTGTATCTTGCTAATGGGTTAGTACCAATTGGTTGTGGGTTACTATTTGTAACACCTACCTCCCAAGTCCATGAACTAGTTGGTGTTTTAACTGGTGGGGTTGTGGGTGTTGAACCTTGAAAGATTTGTAATCTAAAGTCATTTGATGTGGATGTTAGGTTGGGGTTGATGTTTGTTGGGGATTGTTGATTATAATACGTAATTTTTATTTGTGAACCTATGGGTGGTGATAGTTCCAAATCTCTGTATGGTTTGGTTGAGTAATAGTTGATTGGTTGTTGAACCCCAAATCCCCCAGTAGATAAAGGGGTATCATCAGCGGCTAAAAACAATCTTACTTTTTTACCTAAAGTCCATTTAGAGTTGTTAAATTCTAAAGATTCTTCTACACTATTAATCATTGGGTTTCCTTGATTGATGACCTGAAAACCACTACCACTATCAACCTCTATTTTTATTTTAATTCCATTCCAACCACCCTCTATAACTTGTGATGCACCAAAACCACCCATGGAGTAACCATTATTATCATCGTTTTGGTTTATAAATCTTAATGTTATAGTACAACTATTGTTTGTTCCACCATTATTACCAACGTTATAAATTTGTGAAGAATCATTTAATAATAAATTATCGTTCCATGGACCCCAATCAGTATAAACTGTTAGACATTCTAATGGTTCTGAACCTGGGGCTCCACCTCCAGGAACTGGACCTGAACCTGAAGAGTAATCATCTGTTGATAGATAAGTACAACAACTATGGTTTGGGCAGGGTGTGAAAGCTGGATTACCTATTAAAGATTCGTTAAAATTATTAGCGTTTGGGTCAGCACAAAACTCATTTCCTGATTGTTGTAAATCAGTGCCAATAGTATCACCTGTTATTGGTGTTAGGTTGTTTGGTGGCCCAACGTTATTATTGTCGTTAGAACCATCATTTGATAAGTCCCATAGGTTAACTGAATCTATCACCTCAAAAGGTTTGTTCTCACCTAAATTATAATGACCTATGTTTCTAACATCTTGTTCTATACCAAACTGTATATTAAAAAAATCTGAATATGGTTTATAAGCAATAGTATCCTTTTTACCATCACCATCGGTGTCGATAACTCTAAAAGATTTATAAAAAGGTATTTTTCTATTATAAAAACTCACTGTATTTTTAACCTATATTGTGTTAATGTTATTGTGGTGTTTGTGTTAGCACCACTGTTTGTACCTACTTTAAAATTATAATATCCATTATTATTAGATGGGTTTAATATTATCATTTTACTTGTCCTCCAATTATTATTATTAGCTAAAACATTCATTTTAACTGGTGTACCTTGTGATGATGGGGGATTAAAAAATCTAACAACCTCACCTGTTTTAGCATTAAAAAATTTAGCCTCCATATAAATAATTCTATCATTTGTATTATCTCTGAAGTAATCATCATCTTGAAACCAATATATTCTATCTAATTTAAATTCGGGTTTATTACTACCAAAAACATCTAAATCTTCTGTTGATAATAAATTTCTATTTTTAATATCATTACTATCAAAAAAATATAACCTAAAAAAAGATTTTTTAAAGGAATTCTTAACATTAATTTCATTTGGTGAAAAACCAGCTGATTCATAACCACTGGTTAGGTTGTTATCATCGTATGTATTATTGTTTTTATTAAAGAACCTAAATTTTAAATTAGTGTTGGGGTAAACGTTTGATTTGTATTTAACCCTTTCACCTTCTGTTATTGGGTTTATTGCTTTTCTAATTTCTTTTTGTGTCCACCGACTAATATCAACCTCTTGCCCCATTTCCATAAAGTTTGTGTTAATGGGTATTGAAATGTTTTTAAATAAACTTTGGGGTTGTATGATTGTATTACCTGAAGATATTAATGAGGTATCTACTGGGTTAAGTGTTGAAGCTGTCAAAATAATACCACCAATAGTAAATTGGTTTTGATTAGATTTGATGAATCTTCTGGATTTTAATGTGTCTACATTATTAAATTCAGTACTTTTAGCGTAACTATTAGTACTATCGAACCTATTAGTATTATATATTTTATGGTACTCTGTAAATTTTTGTGTACCCGTATAAGCACTACTAACCATAGGGTTTATTGTACCACCTGTTATAAACCTAAAATCATTTCTTATTTTAAAACTATAAACATCCATTTAACAAATTTGTATTGGTAACACTGAAGTTTTAAACTCAAAGAGGGGTAAAACTTGTGAATACTTTTGTCTTTTAACAAAAATATTTTTATTTGTGTATATGTAATTAGAACCGTTTAAAAATGGGTAATCAACTCCATTATTACCATTTTCTATAAAACCTGGTTCTAATAAATCCCTCCATATGGTATCACCATTTGGTAATTTTTCTGAATCACCTGGTATACCATTTGTGGGTACGTTTGATAAAGCTCTCTCTATTAATTCTGAAAACTTTTTTATTTCTATTTTTTGAAATGGTTTTATGTAATAACCATTTTCAAGAGATGGGGATGAGTTTAGGGTAAATCTGTGTATTATCTCAGATAATTTATTTTCTAGTAAATTTAACCTATTATACTCTACAAAGTCACCGTAATATTCAGAAATATATGGGTCACTCTTTTCTACTGTACCAACACTGCTTGGGTTAAAACTAGATATGCGTTCTATACTATTATTTTGGTCCGCATAACTATATGTGTAATCCCAATGAGCAGTCACGTTTGACCACCCAAAAGTATTTTCACCCGCTCTTTTTATTGTTGCGATATATAATTCTGTTATGACACCACCCCTATGACTATATAAACCACTTAAATTAGCATCTTCTAGAAAAGTAAATAACCAAGTATCGTTTGCTACACCTAAACTATTTGTTAGGGTTTTAGGGTATATACTACTACCAAATGCTGTAGCTTTTGAAACTTCATAATCGTTAGATGAAAGTAATTTAAATTTCCTAATATAATAATCTGATGGTGTTCCATCTAAACGCCTAAAAGGTATGTTAATATTACTAATTGTTGTGTTTGGGTTATTACTTATTTTTAAATCTATTACACACTTGAATCTATTTATAACTTTTTCCACCCTATGTAAACCATTTAAAAAATAATTAGTATCGTTAACTCTAATGTCTATATAGTCAGCTTCTCTAACATTATGTGTACTAGCTGAAAAGTTTGGGGTAAGATTACCTGTAGTAATTAATGTGTAATTAGCGTTCAATGTACCACCACTAATATCACAACTATCAAGCCTTATCATTTCTTTTGTTTTATTGAAATTAATATCATCATCTGATGGGTTAACAATTTTTTTAAATATTAAATTGTTTTCATTACCCACATAGTTTGTTTCCAACCTAAATTTTTTATCCAAATCTTCACTTTCTTCCCCTAAAGATTCTACTTTATGTATATTAGTATACACACTATTTTGTTGGTTACTATATATGTAACAAAAGTCACCTTCTAATAAACCATGGTTTGTATAAGTTTTTAAAAACAATTTTTGTTTTTTCCCTGAAACATCAAATGGGTTTATACTTTCAATATCTACACCCCTATAAGCGGGACTGTTTTGTATAATTTCATATTTAACCATTTTGTTTGGGTATAGTATTTGTAAAAGCCAATTATTAGGTGCTTTAGGTTGACTTCCACCTAGTTGTGAACCATCAAAAAGAGGGTCCCAATCTTCATTGTTAGGTCTTAATGATACATTACTATCTAGTGTGTTAATAGAATTGTCAGTATACACGTTTAATCTACCTAAGAATCTATATTTATTAGAATTTAAACGTTCTTCCCTAAAAACTTGTTCTTGACTTATAGTTGATATTATCTTATTTAGATTACTTTTAAGTGGGCTTAATTTACCATATAAATTTAGTTTTAAATTTATATCAGTATCTAATGCCATTTTATATTTAGCACTACCAATTAATTGTTTAATCCTTTCCATACTAAGACTCTGTTACGGTTGAGCTTCTTTTTACCCTCACTTTTATATCACTTTGTGGTTTTTTGATTTCAAACATCGAGTCTTGGTCACCGAACAAAGCGTAATCCTCTAATAAATCAATTCGTTTTGAATTATTAAAAGGTAGTTCTGTTTGTAGGGCTTGTGGTAAAGCTTTTTGAGTAGTTTGGTTTGATGAGTATTCACCACCTATTCTATTATAAACCCTAACATCAATAACATTTAACACACCACCAACATTATTAATATTTTCTATTAATTGAGCCATATATATATTATCACCCATTTCCCATTTTTTAATATCAAAATAATTTTTAATACTCTGTATAACGTTATTTATAACCTCTGATTGGTTTGTCACTTTATCGATGAATAAATCTACATCAAAAGCTAAATTAATTATTTTACCATCTTGTATAGTTACGTAGTCATTAATCATTCTATAATCGGCTAACCATGTAGCTATATTTTCTTTTAGTGTATTTGTTGAGGTGTTAGTTAGTTGTCCGTTTGAATCTAAACCTAATATGTATATTTGTATTTTATTTTGGTCTTCTGTAACTAGTTGTCTATATGGTGAACCGAATTTACCAGGTATTTTAGATATTATAGCTTCATAATCTTTAATTGTTACAGCTCTGTTTTGGGAAGCAAAATTATACCTTGTTAATTGTTTAATTTGGTCTACTGTTGGTGTTCCAGCTCCTCCAATAGCTGGTATTGGGTTGTTAACCTTTAGGGAAGATAATACTGTTTGATTTGTAGTGTTACTAGGTCCATTTACTACCATATTAACAGAACCAAGTCCGTTTATTATGTTTGGACCAACGTTACTACCTGGACCACCACCAACTCTATATCTCATAAACAAAGTTGTGTTAGGTTTTAAAATCTCACCTAACGAAGTTGTGTTAATAAAGTCACCTATTTTAATACCTGTTTTTGATATGGTGTCTAATTGGTCTAAACCAGATTTACTACCACTACCAAAAGTTAATCTACAAAAGTTATTATCAGTGAAATCTTTCACAAACTTTTTAGTGACACTAACATACTTACCAGGTTTAACAGATGGGTTGTCAGTACTTCTACTTGAATCCTCAATAAATATTTTATCTTCAGCTAAAGAATCTAATTCGTACCATCTTAAATTAGGGTCTATAAATTGTTCTAGTGTTGGGATGTTTGAAAAATCTGTTCCATCCAATGTTATAGCATTTTCTATAGATAAAACATTTGTATCTGGCAAAATTAATTCAAAAAATGGTACTGAATCTTGTTTATTTATAACTTTTTTAAATATTTTAGTCGTACCATTAATAACTATTTCTCTTTTAACTATATTATAACTAGTAATATTACCATTATTATTAATATTAGGTAAAATTAATCTATTAGGTACACCACCCGTAGTGTAAGGGGAGTTAAAATCTATATCATCAAGGTTTTCAAAAATCTGACCACCTCCAGCTACTTGTGAACCATACCTTATTAATGGCGCGTACCTATTATCCCATGTATCACCCCTAACTGGTAGTGTTATCTGAAAATCCACTAAAGTTATACTTGGTCTTAAACCTGGTATTTTTAACCCTAAAGTTCTCGATATAGCTAAAACATTTTTTCTTTCTTGTGCATAATCTAATTGTGTTTCCTGTAACATTCTATCTGTTTGGAAAGATAACATATCAGCTACAGCCGCGTTAAGTTCTAATAACATCATCCCTACTGAAGCGTCATTAAAATCTGAAAATATTTCTGGGTAATATAATTTAATAAAATCTACTAACTCATTTCTAACGTCAGCGAAGTTTCTAGAAAAATAATTTATCTTTTTTTCTGCCATTTTTTTTTATTTTATAGTTCTATTATCACAAAGTCAGCTTTCTGTAATGCTCCTTCGGTAAATATATAATCAATCCTAACTACAGCTGAATGTTCTGGTCTTACATTAAATTCACCTGGTTCTGGGTATTCTACTTTTAGTTCTGTTACAATTAAGTTAGGTAAGTATTTATCTATTGCTGTTTGTATTTCAGTTTTAATATTACCATGGGTTTCACTATCATTTTGTTCAAAAATATATTGTTTTAAATTACAACCGAAATCTGGTAAATAAAGTCTATCACCAGGTGTTGTCAATAGTAAATGTATTAAATCTGATTTAATAGCCTGTTTACCTTGGTCGTTTAACTTTAGAAAATAGTTTTTCTTTGTATCATCCTCGAAAGGAAAAGCTATATTAATGTATTTATACCCCATTTGTTTTTATTAATAAATATTCGATTATATAATTTATGGTAAAATACTGAAATGTAAATTTTAGGCATAAAAAACCCCCAATTAAGGGGGTTATTTTTTATCCTTTAGTTTTTCTGATGTTATATAGAGCTTCTAATATTTGTTGACTTAAAGTTGTATTATTACCCCAACCAATATTATTAGACTTTTTCAACACCGTTATTTGATATTTTAGTTAAATCAATATCTATTTCACAAGCTCCACCAGCACAAGCCAGTTCACCAGATAAATCAGTATTATCTTCTAACTCAACAACTTTTGATAAATCTATAGTTGTTAAAGACTTCATCATTTTTTCATAAGTCTCTTTGGTACAGTCTTCGAATGGTGCTTGGTCATATGTACCACCATTATATGGTAACACTGATAACCCATTATAGAATTCTCTATTATCCCACATCCATTGTCCAGCTAACTCCCAATCCTCTGGTTTTAGAGATACTGTTGCTGATACGTTGTGTGTGTTTTGACCTGTTCTATGACCTGGTTTAATCCATTGTTGTGAAACCTTCTTAACTCTCTCTAATAAATCAAATGGTGATTCATGTCTTAATATAGAACCTACTGGTGCTTTTTGTGGTACTGAAATTACAGCTGTGTCATGTGGTCTGAATAATTCATCTTCTACTAAATCAGGGTGATTAGTAACTAAATGGTTATAAATAGACTCATTCTTACCTACCCTCATTCTACGAACATAATAATCATTATGCCAAGCGTGAATACCAGATGAAGTACCTAAAGTTAGTGAGGTAGTTCCAGCTGGTTTAACTGTTGTTGTTCTAGCTGATTCGTTTATACCTATAATGTCAGCTATTCTTTTGTTCTCAACTTTTACAATATCTGCAGCTTCAGTCATATCATAACCCAACACAACACCTGAACCAATACCAGTCATAGATACACCGATTAAGGCGTCTTTTTCTGTGGTTCTTTTCCATACATCTCTTAAGTAATGAAAGTCTGTGTAACCTGCTTGTAATGTACCAATAAAGGATGCTGCCTTCACTCTTTCATTTAAATCTTCTTGTGATTCAATGTTGGATACGTTTACTTCACATAAATTACAGAACTGAAATGGTCTTAGTGCTATCTCACAACAAGGGTTAGTACCCCAATCTTTATCGTAAGTAAAATAAATACCTGGTTCACCAGCATTTGATAACTCAACTCGTTTCCATAAATCTAAGAAAAAACTTTTGGTAATTCTATTTCTTAACAATACGGCTGAATTATTAGCTCTACCCCTCTGTGGATTTAGTTCCCACCAATTACCTGACTTACAAGAAATCATTTCATTGTCGTCAGCTGAAAATAAACTAATAAGTGCTGCCCTTCTAATACCACCAGCTAATACTGCGTCAGCGATATAACAAATTATATCATGAGTTTCTAAAGTAGTTAATTTCTCACCATCTTTTTTATTATCTAATACACCTGTAATTTTAAGTATACACTCTTTTAGTGGTTGAGGCCCTGGTGCTTTACCTCCCGATGTAACCAACATAGCTCCTTTTGGTCTGATGTCAGAAAAATCAAATCTTGGGGTTGATGAGTTTGTACCTAAGTATGATTTCATTAATATCTTTATCGAGTCTGCCCAACCTTCAATTGAATCTGATATGACAAATCTCCTAGTTCTATTTGGGTTTGGTTTTCTAATCTCTGGTAATTTATCTACGTGATGATTTTGTACCGAATAACCAACACCAGTACCACCTAACAAAAGAAACATTGTTTCTGAAAAAGCGTCTAAGTGGTCTATTGGTAGGTAAGCACAGTTATAGATTCTATTTGGGGAAATTTCAATTGGTTTACCACCGAATTGCATACTTCTCATTGAAGGTAATACTTTTTTATCGTAAACGAACTTATATACATCCTCAATTTCTTCTTTTAACTTAGGGTAACTTTTAATATGCATCTCTTTGTTACGGGAAACTAAATCTTCCCAAGTCTCTCTCCTTTGTTTGTTTGGTAAGTACTTCGCGTACTTTGTATAGACAGTTATGTCTGATAGAATTTTATTTGATAACTCCATTATTTTTAATTATTTTTTACTGTTATTATTTAATTTGACTCGGAACTTTGTTCTCTTCTAAGTTTCGCTATTTTTAATCTTTCTCTAGCGTTCTCCTCCTTCCTAACCTCAACTTTTTTATTATACCCTAAAAAAGTGTCGGCAGCTTCTGTATCTATAAACACTGTACCATTATTAAATGTACAATCTTCAAAAAGAACTCCGTCTTTTCCAAATCTTGATTTAAGTACCGCTATTGTTGCTCTATTACCTTCTTTTTGTGATAGAGTTCTAGCGATTGACATGATAAAATGACCAATTTGTGCTTTCTTAATTGAACCACCCATTTGGTCTCCTGTGACAACATCTGAAGATATTGAACTCCTATTACCTTGAACAGCTGTCCAACCAACGATATTATATTCAGCTAACATTGATTCAAAACCTCTCATGACATTACCTTCCCCAGACCATTCATCATTGTAAATCCTAGCGGATTCTACACAATCAATATAATCTAAAACAATCATGTCTGGTTTAAAACCAACAGATATTAAGTGTCTTAAGTATGTTTTAATGTGGTTAACAGTAACACCTTCAGACGAAAATTTCCTTATCACTAAGTCGTTTTCACTACCAATAGTTTTTTCTTTTACCACTTCTATTATTTTTTCTTTATCATCAGATAAAGAATTAAGTTCAACACCACTCCAACAAGCCGCGTGTTTCCTCTTAATAACATCGGGTAAATCTTCGAAAACTATTTGTAATACATTGTACCCAGCATTGTATGCTGAATTAGCTATTTTGGTTAGTATAGTTGTTTTACCAACACCATAAGGTGCTAACACTACCCCTAATTCACCTCTTGATAGACCTCCATCGGTTAAATTATCTATACCACTTATTCCCGTAGGAATTGGATGTCTAAAGTCCTCTTCTAGGACATCTTCCCAACCTTCACTAATAGAAGTTCCATCATCTTTTTCAGCTCCAACAGATAGAGCTTCTTTCATGATATCAGCACACTCCTCATACCTACCAAATTCACCATTATCAATGATTTTAGATATTTTGTCGTTAGCTTTCTTTAGTTCTTGTTGTCTACAAAAATTTAAAGATTCGTTTTGTACGTACTCCCAATCCTCTACCTCTAAATTTCTTATTTCTTTAGTTATTTCAAATACATAGTCTTGTGTAATTTTATCCTTAATCTCCACCTTTAATACAGTCTCTAAAGTATCCCAAGCCGGTACCTTTTCGAACCTCTCAAAGTAATCTTTTATTGTAGCTATTATAAGTCTAAAATATTCATTATCGAAATATTTTGCGTGAACGATATCTATTATTCTATCAGCGAATTTTTTATTTGCTGGATGAATAATTTGATTAATGAATTCTGTTTGAAACTTGTAGCCCAAATAACCTAAAGTTGTAACATTTTTGCTCATATAAATTTAATTTTTTATATATTAATAAATAAGTATTTGGTTTTACTTTCCGCTATATTCCACATCAAATTTTTGTAAATAAAATGTTTCTCTAATTTCTTTAATAATAGAGGGGATTATTTTTCTAACATCTACTGAATATCTAACTCGTTGTGGATAAACATTACCCGTAAACGTTTTCTTAGCTACAGCTCGGTCATCTATTTTAATTTCAAAATCAAATATATCTTCATCTTCATATACATCTTCACGAATAATATCTTCTTGTAATTGTTTCTTATATGGGTTGTAATTTCGGTATAAATACTCGTAAGTTTTATCTTTTAAATCTTCTTGTATTAATCTTACACAATCATCAACACAGTCCATTATATTATAAGATTTAATAACTTTTGAGTTGTATTTTTTAAGTGAAAAATACCTTTGACATATTATATTACCGTTAATGTACAGTACAAATTCGAACTTTTTCATTTTTTTCTTTTTTTAAATTTTAATTTTTCTTTTTTTAATAACTTAACAAATGGTTCCATAAAATTTAGATAACCATTTTCACCACCTGGTAAAGCATACATAACACCATCTTCTATCATCATTTTGAGTACATTTTTAGGGTCTCTACCTGATGGGTCTATAGGTAAGTCTATTAAATTAATAACATTTTCTGAAGCCTCTTCTGTTAATAAAGGTTGATTTAAATCAATTATTTTTTTATTAACCTCATAAAGTGGACCTCTGTGGTTACCTCTAGTTTTACCTTCTATGATATTTTGTATTACTTTTAGTGGTCTATCTCTCTCCTCGTTTATTTTTTTACTAGATTCTATTATTTCATCTAAACTAACTTTTCTCTCTTTTAATTGTGGGAAGTGTTTTAATAAGGTATTTTCTGTAACACCGTCAACCCCTTTGATATAGTCACTACCACAACCCTCTATGATTTTGATTAACCCCGCGTTAGAATAGTGGTGTTCAAAAAACCATTGGTAGTTACCGATACCAACTTCCATCTTTTTGTCAGCTAAAAAGATAGTCACATCTTCATTTATTAATTGACACATGTCTCTATCATTAGTGTAAATCATAACTTCTTCTAACTTCTTTTTATTTTTACAGTAAAAAGCTATTAAATCGTCTGACTCAACTTCTGAATGTTCATATTGTCTAATCGATAAATCTTCTGCGTATTGTTTTACTCTTAACTTTTGTAGTTCGTACTCTTTATCAAAAAATTTAGGTCTATTACCTTTATAGTCTGGATAATAATCTAAACGAAGTGTACCACCACGTTCACCGTCCCAAGTGATAACAGCCTTTTCTATTTTGTGTTCAAGAATTAATTTTCGTAAAGTACTATAGAAGGCAAAGATACCACCTATATGTTTGTCTTTATGGTAAACGTTCTTAGCTCCGTTATAAGAACGTTTCATAAGAACGTTACCATCGACAATAAGAGTTTTTGTTTTTTTAGGTTTGCTCCTAGGAGTTCGTAGGCCCATGTTGGCTAAAATTAAAAGGTCCAACAATCTTTTCTCTCGCAATATCTTCTTCAGATAATTCTAATACACCTAAATCTACCAATAGTTCTCTAGCTTCCGCACTGATATTACCAGTATCAACTAACCTTTCTACAGGCATTTGTACTATATAATAAGCTGACAAAGTATCTTTACCGTTTTCAGATAAAGCTTCTTTATTTAACTCCACTAATCTATTGTAATTTATTTTCATTTTGTGTATTAAGCTAATCCTTGAATATTGTCTTTTACTACTTCGGTTTCAAATGATGTATCATTCTCATCCAATTCTTCCAAACCACTTTTGATAAACATATCCATCCAATAATCAGCATATTCTTCTTTATAAGAAGCTTCAGCTACTTTATTGTCTTCAATAAAATCATGTGGGGTTACAATTACTTTACCGTCTTGGTATCCAATACCATTAACATGGTTTTTTAGAATGGATATTTTAGACCTTGTAGCGTAATTGACTTTTCTACCACCTTTAACTGCGTTTAATTTATTAGTACCTGCATTCTTTTGATTACCAAATAAGAATATAAGTGTACTATTTAAGAAAATAGCTTCCCCACCTTTCATCTTGATTTTAGGTTGTCCAAAAGGGTTGTCAGGTAACTCAACCCAAGGTTGATTAACAAACACAATTGTATTGGTGTATGGTGATGTTTCTTTTCTAGAACCTGTAATTCTACCGTTTAGACCCATACCGATTTTATCAGCTAGTACTGATGCGTTATGCATCTTACCACCTTTACCATCGTAAGTCATTTTACAAGGAATAGACCCAACAGAATCCCATAAGAAACAAATGTCCTTTTGGATTTCTTTTTCTTGTGCGTCTAAAACCTCATTAACGTAGTCTGTTATTTGTTCTATGTAATCAAAATCATCTTTAAACAAAAAGAAACCTTTCCAATCACCTGGGGATGTTTCCTCACAATCAAACCCCATTAGTTTAGCGTGAGAAAAGCTCCATTTCTTTTCTGTTATAATAAAAACAGGTAGTATATCATTTTTCTGACACCACGTAGCTGCTTTAATTAAAGCTGTGGTCTTACCTGTGTCTGAATGCCCTAAAAAGACATTCAAATGACCTATGGCTGGGCCAGGTACTCCAGTAGCTTTTTGGAATACCTCACCTAAGTCAATAAATCTATCTTTCTTATATTTTGTCTTACTACTGAATTTATCAGATAGAGCTTCTATATCGAAAGTTTTTTTCTTAATTGCTGCTTTTTTAGCCATATTATTTTTTTTAGAATGGTTGTTCGTCATTATCATCAGAAGAAACGTTTGCTGTTGTGTTAACTTCAGTCACAACTTCTGTGTTTGTTTTGATTGATGTCTCCATCTCACTATCATCACCTTTAGCGATAAACTTACTTAAATTTTTATCCCACATAGGTGTTTCCCCATCAGCGATTAATTGTACATATTCTAATGGTTGAGCTTTGTAGATATCTTTCCAAGAAGTATCATCTGACATCCATTCTTTAGCACTTTCCGATTTAGGGTCAGTTAAAATAGATGGGTCTTCTGACATAATAGATGTTACTTTTGTGTAACCTTTATTGTCTCTCCCTAAAATAATATTAATATCTCTACCTTCTCTTGGGTCAGTGATATCACCTTTTTTAGTGAATAATGGTATAATTTTATCTAAGATACCTTCACCTTTGTAGTTGTGGGTAAATCTCCAAAATTTAACACCATCACCTTCTTTAGAACGGTCAATTACTCTAGCCATATAATATTTTTTAGCTGAGTATTGTTGTGCTAATTCTTTATCTGCTTTATTACCAGTTTCTTTCCAAGATTTAAATAAATCATTAGAAACCTCACATAGTGGACAATGTTCACCATCGTTGTGTTTTCTACAGTAAATTTTTCTCCACTTACCACCTACTTTAACTGAATGCCAATGGCCTTCATCAAAAGGGGTATCACCTTCTTTGTTAACTGGGTGTGTTCCAGTCTTAGGTGGCATAATTCTAATGGTTTGTTCACCATTATTTACACCTTCCTCTAATCTTACAGCAAAATATTTACTGAAATCTTGTTCGTATGAAGTATTACTACCGTTACCAGTCTTGTTTTTTTCATACTGCTTCGCAATCGCATCGAGTACACTCATTTTTTTTTGTTTTTTTAAATTATTAATTATTATTTACCCTTTAAGTATAGTGTATACTTTCCTAAATGTAAATACAAAATGGGGTCAAAATCTTTAAAAATTGACCCCATTCAGTGTTTTTGTATGTTTTTATTAATTTTGTTTGCTTGGGTTGAAGGTATTTTTAATCTCTTCTTCACTATATGAATCCTCTAGTTCTTCTGGTGTTAAAACATATTCTTTTGTTTGACCATCAGATACTTCCTCACCTGTTGATATTCTATATCTATCGTCTTTGGACTTTTCTTGCCAATAATCTGATAATTTCATATTAAATGGAAAACTATCTAAAGAACGTAACTCTAATTGTTCTTCTGGTGATTTAACATCTTTTTCTAGTTTATTAATTTTAGAGGCTATGTTATCCATTTTACTTAGTTGGTTTTCTAAATTACTTAACTTGTCTGTTAGTGACTTTAAAAATTGACCATTTTCTGTCCCAACGTTAACAGCTTGTTGTGCTAGGTCTTTAGCTTCGTCAGATTTATTAACTATAGCGGTAACATCAATTTCTTCAACTTCTTCTCCTTCTCCTTCTAAATCATCTGCTGCTGAAAATTCACTAGCTGTATCGAATTCGTCAGTTTCTTCTTCAGTTTCTTCACCACCTTCAGTTTCTTCACCACCTTCAGTTTCTTCTGGTGAACCCTCATCTCCAAAATCAAAATCTTCAGTTTCTTCAGTTTCTTCAGTTTCTTCAGTTTCTTCACCTTCATCTCCTGGAGCTTCTGTTAATGATTCCTCATTGTATTGCCAAGGTTGTCTAACTTTTCTTTCGTTAATAGTTTTTATACCATCTTCAACATCGTAGTTAATTAGGTTAAAAAACTTATCGACTTCTTCTTTAATTAAATTTTGTTTTTTCATTATACTGTATATTCACTTAATAGTTGTCTCCCATCATTAGTAATTATTTTTTTAGCCTCTCTTTGTACTAACTCTTGTGGGTCATTTATTAAACATTCCTCGTCTTTACAAGTTTTTTCATCTTGTAAGAAATTATCTAACTTATCGTTAAGTTCTCTCTCTTTTTTATTATTAGGATTATTCATATATCTTTTTTCTATAAATATGCCCCTAATCGATATTCTTCTTTTTGAGGGATAAAATTTCTAATTTATCGTTTTTTAAAGATATCATACTATCCACGTAACTATCCCAATCGACTTTATAATTGTTATAATCTATATTACCACCCTTTAAATCAAAGTCTCTCTCTATTAATCTATTCAAAGAGTTGATGGTGAAGAAGGTGGTACCTTTTTTATGGACTTGTATAGTTTTGTTTAATTCTTTTCTTAGATTAATTTTTTCACCTATCTGTAGGTATAGTTTATATGTTAACATTAAACTTTTATCATCTAATTCAAATATAAAAACTGAATTCGGATTAATCCCAAATTTATCTTTTAATTTGTCAAGAAATAAATCTAATTGTTCTGGTTCAACGAATGTTGCTACTAATATTATCTTTCTTTGCATCTAAATAGGGTGTGTATTTTAAATCGACATTCTTTAATTGACTTGGTAATTCTTTGTAGTCTTTTATTTTAATTAAATTTTTAATTTTATTAATTATGTCCCAAGACATAAACTTCAATAAACCAATATCAATATGATGTATTATATCACCACAATAAACATATAGTCTATCTGAATATAAATATCCATCACACCCCTTAATGTGCTCAATAACAAAATTTAAGTAATCATTTTCTGTGTTGAATTTCAAAGGACTTAAATCTTTAACTTTTATTTTTGATACTAT
>WLWF01000292.1_pt1 | contig 49658 bp, 76 predicted proteins | sample 6718331 | NCBI WGS metagenome assembly WLWF01 (sample SAMN12718692, study PRJNA515312) | sponge metagenome | isolation source: marine sponge | host: Mycale hentscheli | place: New Zealand: South Island, Marlborough, Capsize Point | collected 2003-05-01 | reverse complement strand
TTATTTTAACCAATCAGTAAACGTTTCTTCACCTAATACTAAGTTAGCAATAGATTGTTTTTTGCGTAAAGCTTTTACTATTTTTTCATCTACTGTTCTTTCACAAACTATATCTATATAAGTAACTTTATTAGTTTGACCAATACGATGAGCACGGTCTTCAGACTGTAAACGTTTTTCTAAGTCATAGTTGTTACTGTAGTATACCACTGTACTAGCAGCAGTCAAAGTAATACCATACCCACCTGTTTGAGTATTGCCTACAAAAAATCTTAAAGGGCTATTAGGATCTTGAAACTCATTTATAACTCTTTCACGTTCAGCTTGTTCTACTCCACCGTAGTAAGTTCCTACTGAATTAGCACCGTAAATTTCTTTTAATGTTTTTTCGATACGTTTTATGTCGTATCTATAATTAGCCCAAATAATCACTTTTCCATCGGTTTCTTCTAATATAGACAGCAATTCTGGAAGCCTCTGAGATTTTATTTCGGTAGTAACTCCGTCATCAGTTACTGTGAATCCGCATGAAATTTGATGTAAACGTATGATTTGCGTTATAACATGGTTAATGGTTACTGTCTTAGAATTTTTTAATAAAGTAACAGCAAAGCGTTGTAGTTCTTTATATGCTTTTTGTTGCTCAGCTGTCATTTCTATATTTCTTTTTATATACACTTTTTCTGGTAAGTCTAAGCAATCTTTTTTCAAAACTCTGTGGCTAAATTTATTTATTAACTCATTTAACTCTTCCATGTTTTTGTAACCTGTAACAAATTTAAAAGTTCTACCCTGACCACGTTTTTCTACCATGTCCGCATACCTAGCACGGAAAGAATAAAAACTACTAAATCCTAAAAGTGCTGGATTTAAAAACATACATTGACTATATAAATCTAATGGGCTTTTAGTTACTGGCGAACCTGTGAGTATTCTTCTGTAATATGCGTACTTACCTAAACGTACACAACTGGCAGTTCTTTTGGCTTCTGGATTTTTTATAGTTGTGCTTTCATCTATTATAAACATAGTTTTATTATGTTGTAAAAATCTATTAGCAAACTGTACACCTTTCTTAGTACTAAAAGCTTCTATATTCATCACAAGTATTTTCATATTGTGATCTATAGTAAACAAATTTTCTACTTCTTTAGTAAACTTTTTTGTGTGGTTACTTTGCCACTTGACCATGTCGTATGGTATGTGGTCTGGTAAATGTATAGGTATCTCTTTTGAGTACCAGTTGTCGTACACACCTTTAGGTGCAACAATTAATACGTTGTAGATTTTAGCTGTAGCATACAAAGAAGCAAAATTGTCAATTACTACTTTTGATTTACCACAACCCATCTCCATAAATAAAGCATACTCATCTTTATCATGAGAAGCGATTAATGCATCAAGCTGATGCTCATACGGTTTTGTCTTAAATTTAAAGTCTGTCATTAGTCTCGTCTCTTATAGGTAACTATAAACTACTTCAATAAATTTCCAAAATATTATTATGTGTTTTATGCCAATAGGGTACTAATAGGTTTTGTCAATACGCTCTAGCCCTATTAGATATTAGAGTTTACAAAAATCCTATTGACGCTATTAGCTAAAATTAAAATTTTTTAAATTTTTATTTTTTATTTCCACTGTACTTATATATAGGGAATAGTTACATAGTACTTTATTTTTTTAACTTCTCGTATATACTTAACTTAGATAAAGCTAATTAAGGTTAGTTCATAATCATATATATTCTCCAAATATATAGGGCTACTGGCAACGGTAGCCCGACTTTAGAGAAAAAGAGACAAGATGACAGTATATGTAGTACAAAAGCCCGACGGCAAAAAGAACATTCTCTCGGCTGCAAAGTTTGGAGACTTTGAAGTTATTTTAGATAACAACCCAGATATGATCTTCAGCCCTGGACCAACTGTAGCGAAGATTCGTAAAAAACTACAAAAATTTTCTGACGACGATTGTCTACTTTTAATCGGTGATCCTGCTGTTATAGGTATTTGTGTACATTATGCTTTACTATGTAATGGAGGTAAGGCTAACTTACTTAAATGGGATAACCGTGAATTTAATTATTTTAAAATAGAGGTAAATACAAATGTTTGAACCAGAAGATAAACCAATGGGCGACGCTTCCCTTAAAGCGTTATCTGATAAGTCTAAAATTTTAGAAAATTTAATGGATAGTATATCAGACGTAGAAGAAAACTTAGGTAAGTTAAAAGCTAAGTACAGAGAAATAAGTGAAGTTGACATACCTAGTATGTTAAGTGAGCTAGGTCTTAGTGAAATTACATTAGCGAATGGAAATAAAATAAGTACTTCTACTTATTACTCAGCACGTATAAGTGAAGATAAACGTGAAGAAGCTTTTCAATGGCTAGGTGACAATGGCTTTGGAGATATTATTAAAAATACAGTTTCAGTAAGTTTTGGTAGAGAGGAAGATAACTCTGCTAAAGAGCTCGCAGAAGAGCTAGAAGGGAATGGGTTTAGCACCGCTCAAAAGAAGTGGGTAGAACCTATGACTCTAAAAGCTTTTATACGGGAACAAGTGGAAAAGGGTTCCGACCTGCCCTTAGAAACTTTTAATGTTTATATAGGTCAAAAAACAAGGATAATTAAAAAATGACAAAAGAAATAAGTGAAAAAGAAAATACTAGTATCGCAGTACCGTCTGCCTTTATGGAAGACGCTAACAGTGGTCTAGAAAATATAACCGCAGAGGATCTTACTATTCCTCGTTTAAAAATACTTCAAGCGTTAAGCCCAGAAGTTAATAAGCGTGATGGTAAGTATGTCGATGGTGCTTCGGCTGGTGACGTTATTAATACGGTAACCAGTAAGTTGTACAATGAAGATAACGAGTTAACAGTTTTACCTGTTTCTTATAAACGTTTATTTTTAGAGTGGCAACCTCGTGAGTCTGGTGGTGGTTTAATTAAACAGCATGAAGACCAAGCGATACTTAGTCAAACTACTAAGAATCAAATAGGTCAGGATATGCTAGAAAACGGTAACTACATTCAGACTAGTGCTAACCATTTTGTACTTGTATTAAATGCAGATGGTAGTTATGATCAAGCCATGATACCTATGGCTGGTACTCAGCTCAAAAAGTCCCGTACATGGAACTCAGTAATGGCTAGTATTAAAATGCGGTCTGATAATAAGGTGTTTACCCCACCAAGTTTTAGCCATAAGTACGTTATGAAAACTGTGCAAGAGTCTAATGACCGTGGCACGTGGTTTGGTTGGAACGTAACTTTGCTAGGACCATTAGCAGAAAGTGAGATGTTATACTACGAGGCAGCAAAAGACTTCGCTTCTACCGTAGGTGATATTAACTTAGGTTCATCTAATAGTGAATCTACTACTGAAGATGCTCCATTCTAATTTATTAGTTTGACAAGGCTTGGGATTTATTTCAGTCTTGCTAGTGATGCTGAGAGGTGGGAAGCCTCCAAGTCTTTGTCCTCCACTAAATAGGGCTTCCCACTACACTAGCTTTTATATGTTTATAAGGAGCAACTTTGGATTTAACAGAACAATTTAATGAGATATTTGACGGCTCTAAACGTGCCCACGGTACATTTAATGTAAATACCGAAGGCAGTGGTCAAAAGAAACAAGGTGTCGCCAGAACCATAAAAACTGTAGGAGCAACTCTACAAAACTGGCAAGATCATTTAGAAGGTAAAACAGGTTTAGGTATCATACCTATCAATGAAGATAACTTAGTTAAATGGGGTGTAGTAGATGTAGACACTTACCCACTAGATTTACCAGCATTAGTAAAAAAGATTGAAAGTTTTAAACTGCCTTTAGTAGTTTGTAGAAGTAAAAGTGGTGGTGCTCATATATTTTGTTTTACCACTGATTGGGTTAGTGCTGGTGATATGCAAGATAAACTTAGAGAACTAGCAGCAGGACTTGGTTATGGTGGGGTGGAGATATTCCCTAAACAAAGAGAAGTGTTAGTCGACCGTGGTGATATTGGTAGCTGGTTAAACATGCCATATTTTGAAGGCGAAACTTCTATACGGTATGGGTTTGATCCTAAAGGTAACTCACTGAGCCCTGAAGACTTTATTAAGTTTGTTAATAAACGAAAGGTAACTCACGAAGACTTGATGAATCTTTCCGTACCAGAAGTTGATGAGTTAGTTGATGGACCACCGTGTTTAAAAACATTACTCAAGCAAGGTTTTCCTGAAGGTACTCGTAATAATGGTTTATTTAATGTAGGGGTGTATTTAAAACAAGCTACCCCCGAAAAGTGGCAAACAGAAATAGAGGAGTATAACCGTAAGTTTGTGAGCCCACCCTTACCAGCTAAAGAAGTACTCACCTTAATAGGTACATTAGATAAAAAAGAATATAACTATAAGTGTAGTGACGAGCCTATACGTTCCTACTGTGACGTCCAGAAGTGTCGTACTTGTAAGTTTGGGGTGGGTAAAGGTAATACTGCACCAACGTTTTCTAGCCTAGCCAAGTTAGATGCTAAACCTCCTCTGTGGTTCTTGTCTATTGACGATAAGCGTTTAGAATTAACTACAGAACAACTACAAAATCAAACTAAGTTTCAACGTATCTGTATGGAAACGTTAAACATTATGCCACCTAAAACTAATGAACGTGCATGGCAGGCTCAGATTCAAACTCTTATGGACGGTGGTATGGAAATTATAGAAGTTAGTAATGACATATCTCTTGACGGTCAGTTTAAAGAATTACTAGAATCTTTCTGCACAGATCTAGCACAAGCCAGTACACGTGAAGAAGTATTGTTAGGTAAGCCATACACAGAAAAAGGTTATACTTATTTTAGAATAAAAGATTTAAAAGAATTTTTAGTTAAACATAGATTCACAGACCTAGAAACTAATAAGATAGCCAGTAAACTACGAGACATGAAAGCTAAACATGTGTTCTGGAACTTGAAAGGTAGAGGTACTAACGTCTGGTACATACCTGAGTTTGATTATATGGATGAAACCTTAGACGGTCACGACTTTACAGAGGATATGATGTGAGTTGGAATATAGTTCTTGGACCACCAGGCACTGGTAAAACTACTTTTTTATTAAAGACTGTAGAAGAACTATTCAAAAAAGATATAAAACCTTATGAGTTAGCATATCTTGCTTTCACTAAGAAAGCTGCAACTGAAGCTCTTACTAGAGCTGTAGATAAATTTCAATACGAACCTGATCAATTAATATATTTTAGAACTATTCATTCACTTTGTTATTTTTGGCAAGGTCTAAATAAATCTGATATTATGGATCGTAAAGACTTACGAGCGTTTAGTAAAATTGTAGGAGAACGTATTAACTCAGCGTGGGACGGTGAGAATTTAATGGCGTTAAACTCTAAAGGGGATAGCATGTTATTCTTAGAAAATATGGCTAGGAATAAATGCGAAGGATATAGAGAAACATGGTCAAGAGCTAAAACAGATATAGGTTGGATGCACTTTGATTGGTTTTGTAAGAGCTATACAAATTATAAACAAACTAATTTCTTAATGGACTATACAGACATGCTTTCTGGTTTTGTAGACTTTGACAGTGTGCCACCTCTCAAAGCATTAATTGTAGATGAGGCTCAAGATCTTTCTGCGTTACAGTGGAAGTGTATACATAAACTAGCTCAAGGTGTAGACCATGTTTATATAGCTGGTGACGATGACCAAGCCATATACAAATGGGCAGGTGCCGACCCTGACCACTTCATTAATTTAAGAGGTAATGAAATATATCTAGAACAAAGTTATCGTGTGCCTAAAAAGGTTCATGACGTAGCTTTAAATATTGTTAAGCGTATAAAAAACCGCAGGCATAAAACATGGATACCTAGAGAAGATGAAGGAAGCGTAACTTACCACAACAGCTTTGAACATTTAGATTATAGTTCTGGTGATTGGTTGTTCTTAGCTCGTAATAATTACTTACTAAATAAAGTAGAAGACCACCTAAGAACCGCAGGATATTTCTATACTAAAAGCAATAAATCTTCTGTTAATGAAAATTTAATACACGCTATATTAGACTGGGAAAGATTACGTGAGGGAGAAAAGATTAAAGCTCATAATATAAAAAGAATTTATGGCTTTATGAAAGCAGGTCAAGGTGTGCGTACTGGGTATAAAACAATGAAACAAGCTGACCCAGAATTAATGTTAGACATTAATCAGTTAAAACAAAGTTATGGTTTATTAGTAGATGGTATATGGCATAAGTCTTTTGCTTTAATAGGAGACGCTCAACGTGAGTATATTATCTCTTGTCTTCGTAAAGGAGAAAAAGTAAATTCCTCACGAATTAAGTTGAACACTATACATGCTACTAAAGGTGGGGAGTGCGAGAATGTCGTACTAATCACTGACATGGCTACTAAAACTTTTGACGAGCTTTATATCAACCCTGATAACGAGTGTCGAGCGTTTTATGTAGGGGTAACTAGGACTAAACAAAATTTACATGTTATACAAGGGAGAACTAGGAAAGAGTTCAAAGTGATGATTTAGCTTTACTTTTTATTTACAAGTAAAGTAAAATTTTACTATATATAGGAGAAATTATATGAATATATTTTATGTACATGATGACCCTTTCAAAGCTGCACGTATGCTACCTGATAAGTTAGTAGTTAAAATGCCTTTAGAAAGTGCTCAAATGTTATCTACTGTGCACCGTGTTTATAACGGTGACGCGTACTGTGATCTTAACGGCATTTACAAAACTGCTCATCTTAATCACCCTTGTACTATCTGGGCTAGGGAAAGTGTTATGAACTACAAGTGGCTTTATAATCACTTTAACGGTTTATCTGACGAGTACACTAAACGTTATGGTAAAGTACACGCTAGTTGGACTAAACTAAAAGATAAACTAGCAAAAGTGCCTACTCAAATACCTAAGTATAAATTTTATTCCCCTGCCCAAGCTATGCCCGACCAGTATAAAGACGCTGACCCTATTAAAGCTTATCGTAATTATTTAATTAATGAAAAGCACTACGCTGAGTGGAATAAGTGCACACCTAAACCTGACTGGTGGGTAAAAGAAGTAGCATGAATCAAGAAGAAATACAAAAGTTTTTTAACTATTTAAACGAACGTCATATCATATACTTACGTCGGCAGAATGGTGTTAAGTATCCGTGGACTAGTGATGCTATATTAAACGAGTATAGTTTTTGCAACGTGTACCGTGAACTAGATAGAGTTACAGAATGGATACGAGTTAACTGGCGAGAGCCTTACGCTGACCACCATAACCTACCTTTCGCTATGGCTATGGCTAGACAAATCAATTGGCCAGAAACTCTACAAGAGTTAGGTTTTCCTGAGCACTGGAATCCTGAACGTTTAAAAGCTATAATGCAAGGCAGAATGAATAGAAAAGAAAAAGTTTATACTGGTGCGTACATGTTGACAGGAACGTTAGGTGGCACAAAGATAGAACAAACTATAGATAAAATATTAACACCGTTATACAATAACCATCCACCTATGATAGAAGATTCGTTAGAAGAAACATGGAAAGGTTATTTAAAGCATGCTGGATTTAGTGGGTTTATGGCTTACGAGGTAGTGACAGATTTACGCCACACTAAATGGTTAGAGAATGCTAAAGATATTATGACTTGGGCTAATCCTGGACCTGGAGCTCAACGTGGCTTAAATAGGATACATTATAGGGATTTAAATAAAACAATTAAAAAAGAACAATTAAATAGTGAGATGAAAGAGTTATTAGATTGCTCTCCTGATTATTTACAAGGACATATGCTACCACTAGAGATGAGAGATATCGAACACTGCCTTTGTGAGTTTGATAAATATGAACGTACACGTTTGGGTGAAGGCAGACCACGTGCAAAATATAAGGTAAATAAATGAATATATACATACCCACAAGGGGGAGAGCTGACCAGCAAGTTACGTTGTCCTACTTCCCTGAAGAACTGCGTCAAGAAGTAACGCTAGTTGTAGACCACGACGAAGCAGATCAATACACTAAATATGATTGTAAGATTATGATTTGTCCTGAGTCTGTTCATGACATAGCAACTAAACGTAAGTACATACATGAGAACGCTACTACTAATAAGATAGTAATGCTTGATGATGATTTACGTTTTTATATTCGTAAAAAACATAACGATTGGCATTTACGTTATCTAGAGGGGGAAGAGTACCCTGCTATGTTTGGTTTAATAGATAAGTGGCTTGATGATTACGCTCATGTTGGTGTGAGTGCTAGGGAAGGTAATAACCGTGTAGAGCATTTATCAGTAGAGAACACTAGGTACATGCGTGTACTAGCTTATAACTTAGATCATTTTGATGGTGTAGAAGTAGGTAGGGTAAAAGTTATGGAAGACTTTGATATAAATCTACAACTATTAAAGAAAGGTCTACCTAGCAAAGTAAGTTATTACTATGCTCAAGGTCAAGGTAGTAGTAATGCTGCTGGTGGTTGTAGTGAATGGCGTACTTTAGATGTACAGTCAGAAGGAGCCGAGCGTTTAAAAGAACTTCATCCTGACGTAGTTACAGTAGTTGAAAAAGAAACTAAAACTGCGTGGGGTGGAGCAATAAGAAAAGACGTAAAGGTACAATGGAAACAAGCATATAAAACAGGAGCAAAAAATGGCGAGTTATTCTGAAATATTAACAGCATACAAAACTGAATTAGAAGGTAGGAGAAACACTGTCGGTGTTAACTTAGATGTAATTTTAAACACACCTAGAGTCATACCAGAACACACTCAAATTTTTGTAGAGGTTGACGCACTTGTGGGTCAAATAGCAGAGATAACAGACAAATTAAAAATTGTCAATTTTTTATTACAACAGAATAACCAAGGAGACTAAATGGATTTTATAACTTGTAGAAATGTAAACGACGGCTTTATACATGGTCTTGATTTACTTCAGCACTATAGAGATAAAGAAAAAGAAAGTAGAGTTGGTACAGTAGTCGAGGCTGATGGACCAGTAGCTACTGTGTTTTTAAACCCTAAAGAAAAAGTTTTATTTGAAGAGATTCGTAAAGCTAATCCTTTCTTTCATTTTATGGAAAGCTTGTGGATGTTAGGTGGGTGTAACGATTTAGAGTATGTACACTACTATAATAAGCGTATGGAAGAATATAGTGATGATGGTATTACTCTACATGGAGCGTATGGCTATAGATGGCGGGAACATTTTGGTGGCGATCAGCTAGGTTTAATCATAGAAAGATTACGTAAAGATCCCACTGATAGAAGATGTGTATTACAAATGTGGGATCCTCAAGCAGATTTAAATAGAGCAGGGGTAGATGTACCGTGTAATACTGTTATCTATTTTAAAATACGAAACAATAAACTTATGATGACAGTTAGCAATAGATCTAATGATGTTATATGGGGAACGTTTGGTGCTAACGTTGTACATATGTCTTTTTTACAAGAATATGTTGCTAGTTTTGTAGGTGTTGAAGTAGGTAGTTATACTCAAATTAGTGATAGCTTCCATGCATATCTAGATGTGTACGATGAGATGTATGATAAGCTTGCTGATGAAGATGCTTTTGATTATTATGGCATAAAGCACACACCAAATCCATATGAGAATAAAGCTATAAATCCTTATCCTATAGTTAATACAGAATTAGAGATTTGGGAAGGTGACTTAGTAAATTTTCTAACTCGTCAGCCTTTAGAAACTAAAACATTTATAGATCCATTTTTTAGTGAGGTAGCTGTACCTCTACAAGATGCATGGTATTTTTATAAACAAGGAGAATATGAAGAGGCACTCATTGAAGTTCAGGGTTGTGCCGCTACTGATTGGTGTACTGCTGGATTTAATTGGTTAAACAGAGCTATTAAAAATAAGGAAAAATAAATGAGTAATATACCACAATGGTCGTATAGTCGATTAAAAACGTTTGAGGATTGCCCTAAGAAAGCAGAGTATGCCTACATACAACGTATTAAAGAGCCAGGAAATAAAGCTATGGATAGAGGTAAAGATATTCATAAACTTTGTGAAGAGTACATACGAGGCAGGTTTGATGATGACATACCTAAACAGTTGGTTGAGTTTCAGGAAGCTTTTGAGTTATTAAAAGAACTACACTTAAAAGGTCATGTGCTTTGTGAGGGCGACTGGGCTTTTACCACAGAGTGGGAACCTACAGGCTGGTTTGATAGTGATACATGGGGTAGAGCTAAAGTAGATGCTTTTGTACACATAGAGGGTCAGGATAACGCTAGGGTGATTGATTTTAAAACAGGTAGATATGATGGTAACCAAGAAGGGCATAGAGAACAGTGTGAGTTATATGCTTCTATTGTGTTCAGTAGACTACCTGAATTAAAAACTATCACTACAGAGTTATGGTATCTTGACCATGGTAAACTAGACCGTTATCAATATGATAAAGAAACAGTTGAGGCTAAGAAGAAGAGGCTAAATGACAGAGCAGTTTTTATGACTACTACTACAGAGTTTCCTGCTAAGCCTAGTGAACGTAAGTGTAAGTGGTGTTATTTTGGTAAGCAAAATATATGCCCCAGTAGATTAACCTAAGGAGTAAATATGTCTGCAAATTTTGATAAAATAGAAAAGTTAGCTCAGCGTGATGTAGCCCAGCTACAGCATGCCGAGAAAAGTTATGGCGACAGTTGGCGTAAACGTGGTGGCGTGGGGGCGTTTATGATGTTAGCACGTAAGTTTGACCGTATAGAAAACCAGTCTATGAAGTGTCACTGGGATGTGTTTGGTGCCATACTAGACGACCCTACCTCTGCTGGTATATTAGACGACATACGTGATTTACGTTGTTATTTATATTTAGTTGAGGAGTATGCTACTCGTTTATTAGAAGAGATAGAAGCTAATAAAAGTAATGCAGAGTAGTATGTTTGCACCAGAGACTGACTGGTCACCTCCCAGTAGTCTCCCTGATTTAGCTAACTATAAAGAAGTAGCTATAGATTTAGAAACGTATGACCCTCTACTCATGTCTCATGGACCATCTTGGGCTTTTGAAGGTCAAGGCTATGTAACTGGTATAGCTATAGCGACTAAAGACTTTGCTATCTATTTACCTATACAACATGTCGGTGGTGGTAATTTAGACAAGCGAGTCGTTACTAACTGGATGATAAAACAAATGTCATATACTAATGACAAAATTTTTCATAACTCTTTGTATGATTTAGGTTGGCTAAGACGTCTGGGCATAGAAGTTAAAGGAACTATACACGACACCATGTTTGCGGCACCCCTTATAGATGAAAATCAGTTTGGTTATTCACTTAATAAATTAGGTCAAAGATATGTAGGGGAACTAAAAGATGAAAGCATGCTTGAAGAAGCAGCAAAATCTTTTGGGCTGGATCCTAAAAGCGAGATGTATAAATTACCAGCTAAGTATGTGGGTAAGTATGCTGAGCAAGATGCAGCACTAACGTTAAAGCTGTGGGGTATATTGAAAGAAGGATTAGTTAAAGAAAACGTAGAAAAAATATACGCATTAGAAACTGCACTAATACCCATATTATTAGACATGCGATGGAAAGGTGTGCCTGTAGATTTAGATAGAGCTGAAAAGGTAGGCACTAAACTAAAGAAAGAAGAAGAAACTATTATGCGAGGTATACACAATGACTATGGTGTGACCCCTGATTTATGGGCAGCAGCAAGCGTGGCTACTGTATTTGACCGAGCTGGTTTAAGTTACCCTAGAACTGCTAAAACAAATGCACCTAGTTTTACTTCAGCGTGGTTAGAAGGACATGAGCATAAACTAGCTAAAAGTATATCTAGAGCTAGGCAACTCAATAAAGCAAGAACTACTTTTATAGATAAAATGATACTAGAACATAATGTTAAAGGTAGAATACATGGGGAACTACATCCTTTACGCTCAGACCGTGGTGGAACTGTTACTGGTAGATTCAGTAGTAGTAAACCCAACCTTCAACAAGTACCAGCTAGACATGATGAGATTGGTCCACTTATCCGTAGTGTGTTTGTACCAGAACCTAATATGCACTGGGGAGCTTTTGATTACTCTCAACAAGAACCTAGATTAACTGTACACTATGCTCATAAAACTGAGCAAGAAGGTGCAGAAGAAGCAGTAGATGCCTACCGTAATAAAGATGCAGACTTTCATCAAGTTGTGGCAGACATGGCTAACATTAGTCGTAAAGAAGCTAAGATTATTAATCTTGGTTTAAGTTATGGTATGGGTAAAGATAAACTTATATCTCAATTAGATATCTCACCACAAGAAGCTGAAATATTATTTGATACTTTTCATAGACGCGTACCATTTATCAAAGGCTTACGAGATCAGTGTGCTAGGCTGGGCAGTAACCGTGGATTTATTACAACTGTATTAGGACGTAAGTGTAGGTTTAATTTATATGAACCTCGTTTTGAATATGGCGAAACTCCTCTACCTTACTCAGACGCTTTACATAAATACGGTCAGGATATTAAACGCTCGTTTACTTACAAGGCTATGAATAGGCTTATACAAGGCTCTGCTGCTGACATGACTAAAAAGGCTATGGTAGAGTTATACAAGGAAGGTATATTAGCCCACACACAAGTACATGATGAGTTAGATATCTCAGTAGATTCAAAAGAAACTTGTGAAAAAATTATAGAAATAATGGCGGACTGTGTGCCTTTAATTGTGCCTAATAAAGTAGACGCAGAAGTAGGGGAAAGCTGGGGCACAGCCTTACAAAACTACAAGGAGTTTTACGCATGATAAGTAATAAAGAAAAATTAAGGGCTAAGTATTTTGAAATATTTATGCTTACTTTAAACACAGACATGACACTTGAAGAAATAGGAAAAAAATATAAGATGTCAAAACAACGTGTGTGGCAAATAGTGAGGTTTAATGAGCTTGGTGGAGGAGATTATTACCGTGGATATCAAGTATATACTGACCACTATAATACTTTACTATATGATGCAAATATTAGTACAATAGAACGTAAGCAACAAATGAGACAATGGCTAAAAGAAAAAAATGTCCGTCTCATTAGGAGTAAAAGTGATGGCACAAAGATCATTACATCAAACGACTAGTCTTCATGACTCTCCGTGCATAGGTATTTGCACAGTAACGTACGGAATGACTAGAACTTGCAAAGGTTGTGGCAGAACAGCCACAGAGATTAGGGACTGGAATACTTTTACAGAAGTAGAAAAGAAACTAATAGTTGTTCGTTGTTGGGAGGATTACCTACCAAGACAAAAACGAGAACTTTTACAAGAACAAGAAGGAAAAGAAAATGAGTTGGTTTAAAAAAGTATTAAAATTTTTCACCCCACTGTCTTCTGTAGAATTACCTAACCCTCTACATGAAACAGAAACTGTCAGAGCAAGGAATAAAAAAGGTCGATACGTCGCTGACGACCCCAGCACTCCAAACGTAAACGAAGCTTACACTACAGTCAAAAAGAAAAGAGGCAGACCTCGTAAGAAAAAATAATGTATGAGTACAATTGTCAAGTCAATCGGGTGGTTGATGGTGACACCATTGATGTTACTCTGGATCTTGGTTTTAGTATTCTTCATAAGTGTCGCGTTCGTTTGTATGGGATTGATACACCTGAAAGCAGGACTCGTGACCTTGAAGAAAAAGCTCGTGGATTGTTATCAAAAAAATATCTTCAAGATAAAATAAATCAAGGCAAACAAATTGTAATTCAAACTAAACTTAAAGATTCTAAAGGAAAGTTTGGTAGAGTATTAGGTTCAGTTATAGTAGACGGAATCAACATAAATAATTTGATGGTTCTCAACCACATGGCTGCCCACTATACAGGTCAAAGTAAAAAAGAAATAGCAGCAACCCATATAAAAAACAGAGAACTCCTTATACAAGGTGGATTATACTCAATTGAATCTTAAGTTCTTTTAAGATTATCCTTTTATCACTAGCCTATATACTTATAATTATTAGTACTTATTAAATAATTAATAAGCATTTATAGGAGAATATTATGGCAGCAGCCGTCGAAACTATGGCTTATGCAGGGGAAGTTCCCTGGCATGGGCTAGGTGTACAAGTTGATAATAACTTAACACCAGAAGAAATGTTAGTACAAGCTGGACTTGATTGGACAGTAAGTAAGCGTGACATATTTACATATGATAACGCTGACCCAGATAAGGCAGACGACCTTATTATGGCACCTAACCACTCACTACTTGTAAGAGATAGTGATAACCAAATCTTTGGACCGTGTGGACCAAAGTTTATACCAACCCAAAACCGTGATGCATTTACCTTCTTTAAGAAGTTTACTGACGCAGGTAATATGACCATGGAAACTGCAGGCTCTCTAAAAGACGGTCGTCAGATATGGGGCATGGCTAAAGTTGATGAAAGCTTTACCTTGCCTGGTGACGACAGGATATTAGGCAACCTACTAGTATCTGTGTCTCATGAGTGGGGTAAGTCTAACGAGATTAGGTTTACACCAGTCCGTGTGGTTTGTAATAATACTTTGTCCATGGCATTAGCTGATAAAACTCAGCCACATTTTAAAATGCCACATACTAAAGTGTTTGACCAAGACCTTATTGTTTCTGCAGAGCAGGCACTAGGTCTAGCGAGCAACCGTATGAAAGAGTACAAAGAAGCAGCAGAGTTCTTGTGTAGTAGAAAATACAACAAGGACACCGTTGTTAGCTACCTAGCAGATCTTATGCAACCTAAGTTGGCTCTAGAGCAAAAGATACTAGAGAATACTAAGGATGAAAAAGCATACGTGGCTCGTGCTACTATGTTAGATGAGTTCCAGCGTACACCTAGCAAAATGTACGAGGCTCTTGAGCTTCAACCAGGAGCTAATCTTAAGTCAAGCCAAGGTACTTGGTGGGGTGCTATGAATGCAGTAACATTTGTAGTTGACCATAAGTGGGGTCATGACCGTGACGCAGCAATGCACAACGCATGGTTCGGGGCTCGTGCTAGTTTAAAAACTAGAGCTATGACTAAAGCTATAGAGTATGCAGAAGCAGCATAATTCTATAGAGTTTCTATGTTTCACCACTCCTGATTATTCAAGAGTGGTGAAAGTCGATATGACAGAGCTACATAAAATTGTTCAGGGTCATCCACGTATTGGTGACCCTGGATTTATGTCAGCTAAAAATTGTATTTCACCAGAGAGTAAAGCAATTGAAGCATACAACACATTTGCTAAACGCAAAATTAAAACTTTTAAAAACCCTAAAGATTGTCAAACAAAACTTTGGAATCTTTTTTATAAACGAGCTATCAAACCAGAGGACATTGATATGAAACGCAGTTATAAAACTCAAACAGATATACCCAAACCCAACAATTATTGTAATGAGATTAGTGCTAGAGATCCTTATGACACTAGTCAAAAACTAACACGCACTGATAAAGTTCCTATGTCTAGTAAAAACAAAGAGCGTATGAAACAATATGAAAATATTAAAACCATACAAGATGTTTTAGACAAAGGTGTACTTAATATCAATGACATTAAATATGATATAAAATTAGGGTATGTCAAGAAAAGCTAAACCCAATTATGATTTGCTTTGGGAAATGGTGTACAGTAACCCAAATCAAGTTAAACAAACCCCTGCTAGATTATTAGTCAAAGTCGATATAAACTCTGAGATATACAATGCAGGGGAGTTTGATTACTGGATAGAAGAACACCGTGATCAAATAGCTCAGTGTGTTATCAAAGCTATCAAAAATAATGCTAGTAAGTACAGGTGTATTAAGGTTTTTAAAGTACCTTTTTATACCGATCAAGTAGCTTAAACTTACTGTGACCGTTTTAGAGACGTTCTTTTTATAAGCCTACCCTACCTACCCTATATTAGATCAAACGCTTAAAAACGCTCCTATAATTTATACATCACCCCTATTATCTTTATACGATCTATACTAATATATACCTTTGTTATATAAAATAGGAGAAGAATATGTCAGAAGAAACAAGATTCAAACCTGTCAATGTTAGACCAGAAGTACATGAAGAACTTAAACAGTTTTGTGATGAGCATGGTTTTACGCTGTCAGGGATTGCTGAAAAAGGTATTAAAAAATACATGTTGGAATTAAAAAGAATTTTTGATTTAACAAGTACAGGTTGGTAGAATGCTCGAGATAGATAAAGACATAGATGTGCCTCTACCTAACTATAAAGAAAAGTGGTCGTTTCATCGTTTAGAAATTGGCGACAGTTTTGCTATTCCCTTTGAGGATAACGAACTAGAAGTCACACGTTTACGAACTGCTGCGTCTGCTTATTCAGGTAGGCACAGAGTTAGATTAGTAACTAGAACAACCGAGGAAGAAGGCACTAAAATGCTGAGAGTATGGCGAACAGAATAGAAGATGACTTTTTTGATCAAGCTAGGATTATGTCCTATGAACAGCTTGTCAGTGCTAATGAGTTAGCCATAGAAAAGAATTTTAACCGAAGCCTCAATATCAAAAAATTTATTGCAGCTGTAAAAAAGTTTGGATATAATCCAGACTCAGTTATTTTTCCTGTACTACCTTTGATGTTACACGAACACGCTAACGGAGAATCAGTAGAACCCCATATAAGAATTAAAATTATTGGACCGTTTAATGAAGAAGGATTAATTATAGAAGCAGTTCTAGATTGTCCTCTAGAATCTTTTAATAAATTAAATGTGTATGACATAGAAAATAGAACGATTCTTAAAATGAATTAGGCTATAATATGGGTATGACTAAGAAAAATTGGATTACTGAAGGTTTCCTACCCTATGAGGACTGGGATTTATATGATTATGCTGTACCTATTGACATACTAATGTTAGTAGACAAAAACGAAGACTTTGAAAAGTTTGTTGAACGTAGGCATAATAATCTTAAATTAATTTTAGCTTTTAAGTATCTTAACGAATGAAGAAAAAGAAACTAACCCCTAAACAAGAAAAATTTGCACAGAACGTGGCTAAAGGTATGTCACAAAAAGATGCAGCAATAGATGCAGGGTACAGTGAAAAGAATGCTGTAAAAGCAGGGTATGTACTGGCTAGTGACGAGAACCCTTTAGTTCAACAAAAGATACAAGCTCTACAAGAAAAATCTGCAAAAAGAGTGGAGCTAGATTTAGCTACTCATTTAGTAGACCTTAAAGATATACGAGAAGGAGCTATGCGTAATGGTGCGTGGTCTGCTGCAGTTGCTGCGGAAGTGGCTAGGGGTAAAGCAGCAGGATTATATGTAACTCGTAGTGAGATGACTGTAAATAGAGTTGATGTTATGTCTAAGCAAGAAGTATTAGACCGCATGAAACAACTCTATCAAGATACTGGGGGCATACTACCCACTGGTAAGATAATAGAAGCAGAGATAGAAGATGATGACAAAGAATATACATTACCTAAAGGGAGCGTTTAGCTACTTTCAACCTGAATTTGATCGTTGGGATGAACCTGTAGTTCGTAAAACCAAGAACGGTATGGTCTATGGTAGACCTAGTCGTGGCTTTGGTGACGCACCGTTTGAGTATGCTGGTAAGTACATGGAACCAGAACCGTGGACTCACAAGATGAAACTTATAAAAGACAGAGCGGAAGCGTTAGCAAGTGATATCTACAATAAAGAAATTAAATTTACCTTTTGTCTTTGTGGTTATTATGGGGACAACGGTGTAGGTATACCTCATCACAGTGATACAGTACCCACCCTTGATGATATTGTAGTTTCTATTAGTTTTGGTGGTCCTCGTGTGTTTGCTTGGCGTACTTACCAAAATGTTATTAAAAAACACACTAACACTAGCGATATATTTTTTGAAGAAAATTTTCTTAACGAAGAAACATTTTATATTTTAGAACACGGAGACGTACTTATCTTTGACGGACACAGTCAAATGAAAAGCACTCACGCTGTGCCTGATCTGCCTTTAGCTGAAGAAAGAATTAATTTAACTTTCAGGTCTGGGCTATGACTAGAGACATAGTAAAAATGATTTTTGAAATGGAAGATGCTGTAGAGTCTGAGTACCCTGAGATTAGATCTGCAGCCAGTAAAGCATTACACTCAGGTAAAGTTATGGGCTTCTCAATTAAGAGACCCAGTAAAGAAGAAAGAGAACAACATGAGAGATTTATACAACAAACTTCACAAACTGATGAAGTCAAGTAGACTAAATAAAATTTGGAAAATAGCATGTCAAGAATTAAAGAATTAGCTCCATACAGGTTAAGGAATACGTTGTTAGGTGTTAATAGTGAGTGGTGTGTAGACAAAACAACCTTAGCACTTATAGAAGATGCCGAAGCAGACTTTGAAGATTACGAAATACACGAAGGACAAAAAGATCTAAAAACAACCTTAGCTGAGTATGTTACGCAAGTACTTCCTGATGTATATACTATGCCTTTGTTCACTCCAGAATTTTGCACTATGATGTTAGATGAAATAAAACACATGGAAGAATATCTAGGATTCAACCCTAACCCTGAGGAAGATGTACTAAGGCAGATACCAGAAATAACCCTGCACGATAACTGTCCTCCGTTATTCGATAACCTTTGGAGCGTGGCACTTAACTACTTGAACCCTGCGTTTATGTCTATATGGCAAAGACATGCTGCTCGCCCAGGAAGTATTCAAATAGCTAACTATAATATAGTAGACAAACAACAAGGAGCGTGGCATCATGACTCCTCAGCCGATCTTAGTGTTGTAGTGCCTCTTAACACTGGGGAATATACAGGAGGCGGAACTGAGTTTCATGGTAGAGGGATTGTAGATCCTCTGCCTAGCGGAACTGCTTTGATGTTTCCTAGCTTTACTCACATGCACCGTGGCTTGCCAGTAGAAAAAGGTGATAGATATTTACTGGTCTTTTGGTTATTAGGAGCATTTGACTAGTATAATAATCTTAAGAAGAAGCTTTTATCTATTTTAGATCTAAGCTTTAATAAAACTAGGTTAAGCGTAAGACGAAAGTCGCCAAGAAGGAAAACGCTACTTTGTAAGAGGTGAAGAATCCATAAGTGGCTAAGTGTGAAACTCAAGTCGCCATAAAACGCAGTTTAACTTAGTGGGGTGGTTGTTAGTAGATCTATCATAGCCCCACGCTTTTTTTATAAGGAAATAACATGTCAAAACCAAAACTCACTCTCGTACACGATAACACAGAACTTAATACTTACTATGTTCCTTTCACTATTATGCAAGTGGACTTTTTTCCAGTCAAGGCTAAGAATCCTGAGCAAGCAATAATGAAAGCAAACCAAGGACAATTTGAACGCCTAGAGAAACGTGTGACTCTAGAAGAAACTAAAACCAACGCTGTTTACGAAAGCTTAGACATACCCACCGATGACGTGTTAGTAAGGAACGTAGACTTTTATGAGATAAAAGAAAAGTCTTTTGATGAAGTTATGGGAACTAAGTGATCTATATTATAATTTAGGTATACTTTAATTTAGGAGAATATTATGAGACCAGAAATAGAAGACGCTATGAAAATTATAGAAACAGCAGTTAATGAATTACTAGAAAAAGAACCAGACGCTCTGCGTGGTTCTAGTATTCACGGTGCTTTAAATAATATCAAAATCGGTTTGCGTGTCGGTGATATGTACAGAGACGCTGTTGATAAAATGTTAGGTAAAGATGAATCATCAGTGGGTTAACTCGCATACCATTACTAAACTAGGCACTCTAACACATATTTATGAGTGTGAAAAGTGTGGTAAAAGAACACATAATCCTGAGGGTAATACATCTCCCTTAGATAAAAAACCAGTTGTTAACTCAACTACTCCTCAGGATTGTGTCCAATAAACCTATTTGCATTAGTTGTGGGGAAATTATTCCTCACAAAACTGATGTAGGTATCTGGGCAAAGTACTGTAGCCTTACTTGTGTAAGGAACGAAAAAGAAAATAAATACAAAAGTCCGTACAAAGCTGTCGATGCATTTGGTGCAGGACCTAATGGTATTTATGAAGGCTCAAAAGAACCTCTATTTGAATATGTTAATTGTTACGCTGATGAGTATGGTGTGCCTCAAGGTATTATGCAACTGGCAGAGATACGTGAAGAACATGATCAATACGAAGCCAGAGAACATGAAGCTCTACGTGTCAAAGACGCTCTAAAAACTTTCTATCTTTCTAAGCAAGAATACATTCAAAATAAAAACTAATTACTAGTTGATTATCCTTTACATTCCTTTACTGTGTATATACTATATATAGTAAACATATATAGGAGAATATATTATGGCTAAATCATTAGCAAAAAAACCTACTCTTGCTTCTGCTAAAAAGCAAAGCACAGTAGCCAAAGCAACACCTAAAGTGAGGTTTGGCAAATTTAATCCTGATAGCGTTGTTAGTGCTACAGGTAAAAAGGTGACAGCTGAGGCAAACAATGACCGTGTCAAAGCTGTTAGTGGTAAAACAGTCAAGGAAGCGATAGCTACAGGACTGTATTCAATGGCTGATTTAAGATATGACATTGAGAAAGTTAAAACTCTCAAACTCGCTTAAAGCACCTCATAAGGTGGGGTTTTTATCGCCCCACCTTCCTTTTATCCTATATACATCTACCTTATTATTTATATATCTTAATAAAAATAACTATGGAGATAATTTATGAAAGAAGAACTAAACGGATTAAGGGCAATACTCATTGACCCCTTTAAAGAAAAAATACGAGTAGCTCACCCACCCCTTGACGATTACATGTCAGAAATAAAAAAGTGGATGGAAATTGACCACATTGATATCGTTACTCTTGATGATAACAACATGCTCGTTGTAGATGACGACGGCTTACTTAGAGATCCTAACCGATATTTTAGGTGGGTACCAAGTAATTACAACTTTGCTGGTAAAGCAGTAATAGTTGGCTACAATGAAGAAGGCGAAACTACTGACGCCACATACCATCCTAGGGACGTAGAAGATAAATTTGTCAGATGGATACAAGAAGGGTATAGAGAAGAACCTTTTATGCAGTTCATACCTGTTGACCCTTTAGGAGTATAAACATGCAATATAAACACATTGTAGATAAACGCAGAGAAGAAATAGCTCAGGAAAAACACAACCTCCCGACTATGATGCATAACGTACAAGATGACTTTTGGGAATTACACTACCCTGACGGGAAAATAGTAAGATCCTATTTAGATAAACGCAAAAAAGACTTGGTGCTTCAGGAGGCAAGTTTTTAAATGCAATTAACGAAGAACAGGTTTTCCTCCTTTCATGTTAGTCCTGTTCTTAATAGTGTGGCACTGGTGTTCATAAGTACTAGTGCCGTGCGTCTTTTTAATTTTATGATAGAAATAATTGGGTACATTTTTGGAGCTGGGTTTTTAATCTGGCTTTTTATAGTAGTGGCTCTCTACGTAATCGTTAGGCACTTAGAAGACCTCTAACGATAAACCTTTTAGGTGTAGTTGATCAAACTTATAATATATGTATAGTTAATATAAGGAGAATATATGCAAAGAGACTTAACTCTATTAGAAGAATCTATTACTGTATGGGCTAGGCAACGTGGTCTATTGACCGCTGACGTTCAGCCTGAAAAACAAATGCTTAAACTAGTTGAAGAAGTAGGGGAACTTGCTAAAGGCATCGCCTACCGAGACAAGTGGTCTACCTCTGACGGCATAGGTGATGTGTTTGTTTGCTTGGTAGTACTAGCCGAACAACTTGACCTAACTCTTACCGAGTGTGTAAGCCAAGCATACGATGAAATCAAAGACCGTACAGGTACGTTAGAAGACGGCTTGTTTAAGAAAGATGAATAAGGTAAAACCGATAGGAAAAAATAATATGTATGATAAATTAGACCCAGAAACAAAAGCCAAATACAAGGCTCAACAAAATGCTTACCGATATGGCGTACAAGACGCTGTCAATGGTAGGGAACGCAAAAATGGCAGTGATTGCTACCGAGAGTTTGCTGACCAATACTACGCTGGTTACCACTACGGAACTCAGAATAAAGATAGTATAGATATAGAACAGCTGTTTAAAACTTGACGTTCCTTTACCTTGCTAATGATCAACCCTATTATTTATTTATAACTTAAAAGGAGAATATTGTGAAAGAATACGAAGTAAAAGTAATAGTGACTGAAACACACTACATAACTGTAGAAGCTGAAGATAAAGCCGACGCTGAAAGTCAAGGCGAAGAGTATGGCTTTTGTGCACAGGACGCCATATCAACAGACGTAGAAGTAGAGTCTGTGACCCTAAAGAAAACGAAGAAATATAAAAACCTTGACCACCTTTCTGCGTGGTTTGATTTTGGGGGTAAGCGATGAGTAAAGAATATAATGTATATTTTACTGGTCAGGAGTATGTTGTTATTACAACAAAAGCTACTTCAACAAGTGAAGCACTAGCTAATGCTAAAAAAGTTATAGGTAGTGCACCTGTTGCATTCCCTAGTAAACCTTACACTTTAGATAAAATTAGGAGAAAACGATGAGTAGACTAAAAGACATAATGATTGATGCACAAGCCACAGCCCAGTGCTTGATACATGGAGAAGGCTATACCTACAAGATGTTCATAAGTACTATGCAAGAAGACCATCCTGCGTGTCCCGTGGATTATTTTGAGGAACTCTGGAACGAGGAAATGCAAGAACGCTGGGATAAAACTCTAAGCGTAAGAGGTTTAATGCGGTCAAAACTCAAGTAGTTATCGCTTGAACTTTATATACCCTCTACCCCATCAAACCTATACTATTTATATAGCTAATAAACGGAGGATATAGTTATGGAACAAGAGTATAATACTTTAGTCGTGTTAAGAGAACCTTATAATGGTGCCTGGGAGATTGACCCCAGCACTCGGTATTTAATTAGGCGTCGTGAAGGAGCGGAAGCTGTATACACTAATCTAGCTCACGATAAAAAACTTCAAGAAATCTACACTAACTTAGGCAACCGCATGTGGGGTAGCGTAGGTGCTGGTGACTTGATGGAGGGCTTAGTATGAGTATGCACGAAGAATTAAAAGATCTTATTAAAAGTCTAAATAATAATGACCGTCGTTTAGATGGCGAGGACGGTGGTGATGCTATTAGTACGCTGGCTGAACACCTTATGCCTGTTGGTATTATAAACGCTGGTCGTGTAGACTATGGTTTCGATGGTTATTGTAATCTTTTAATAAAAGTTTATGACTATCACGGCTGGAAATTCGTAGTTCAAGAAGACCAAGAAGTACATCATGTTTATGATGGTGGTACGGTGTATACTGGTACTGTTGACCTATATAACATTACGTTTGAGCGTTACACCGTTGGTGAGACCTTTGGTGTTACCGAAGAAGCTATTTACTACGATGAGAACGGAATGTAAAAACCCCTGCCTATTATAGGAACTCTTCGAAGAAAAAACTTTTTTCATTTTTCAAGCACTTTAGCCAATATGCCAATAGGGTGTGTTGGTTAAAGTCTTTCCACTAGTCCTTTTATTATGGTTATTGGCTAACCTATTAGCGACCTATTGGCTGTGAGGAGGCAATAGGGTACTTGGTGGGTGGTACGTGGTATACCTCACATAAAGGATGAGAATGGTTTTACGATTGCTGTAGAGACTGCAACAGTTCCTATATAAGAGAGAACTAGGAAAAGGGGGGGACACAGACCACGCACAAAAATCCCTGGACCACGAAAAGGGGGGAGGGTATCCTTCCCTCCGCTCCCCAGACCACGAACCAAGGACCAAGAACCACGGTCCGTGCACCATGATCCGTCGAAGAAGAACACGATCAACATCACCATGGCGATCGTGATCGGGATCGCCTCGCTACGCTCGGCGACCCACGGTCGAAGAAAACGAAGAAAACGAAGAAAACGAAGAAAACTACATAAACGAAGGACGGTGGACCATGGATCATGATCTGTGTGTCGTGTATAAAAAAAGGGTGACTTATTAGCCACCCTTTAAAAGCTAGGATTAACCTAGCTTGAGACTACAGATTTTAGAAATATCGTAGTTGAGGTGAGTTTTAGCACCTTTAGGATAGAGCGTAGCATAATGAGCTAACGCTTTTTCCATTGACATACCAGAGACGGCTTTAGCACGCTTGATATTTTCTTCCGAACGAGCCTTACCAGACACGTAAGAAAGAGTTTGAGCACTAACGCTAGGAGCGATAGTTTTTACAGCTTTAGTAGTATTAGACTTAGTCATAATATTCTCCTTTAGAAAGTTAGGGTAATTCCTAACTATTTAAATAGTATAGCCCAAGTATATATAAAGTAAATACCAAATCCTAAAAAAAGTCATTTATTTTTTAAGCGTCGTACGTGGTCGCTTTAGCGTGATAGTAAGTACTTACTTCGTGGCGTGCTGACGCACGCAACACAGCGTCCGCACAGCGGACGACGGATCGCTGATCGCGATCTGGCGTGCTTACGCACGCAACACACAGTCCGCAGAGCGGACACACAGGACACCAGTCCTGCAGACCACCGATTGTCCAGCGTGGTCCAGAGGATCTGGATCGCGTGCCCTCGCTACGCTCGGGAGACACAAACGAAGACAAGAGTGCCGCAGAGCGACACAGATGCACCCCCCACCCCCCTTAATAGCCACAAAGGAACTGAAAAGCTATTGAACTAAGAATCGGACGCTCATAAGATATAAACTTTACTTTTTCCTTAATCTGACTACAATTCACTGATGCAAAAATATTTTGCAAAATTTTTTAGATTATGAGAGACTACTTAAAAACTATAACACACGTCTGCCCTTACTCACTTGAAAGTTTTGACGAAGGAAAAGTTCCTGTATTAAAATTTTCGCCTGAATTAGTAGACACCATGTACCACGATCTAAAGTCCTATCATGCTGTTCTTTATAAAGTTCATACCTCGATCTGTCGCAATGTACTAGAGTCCAAGGCACACGAACTAGCGGACGAATATCCAGATGCTGAGTGGTTTTGGTCACACCCTGCGGACGGTAATAATTCGACCCCTGTCCCTGTGCTCATAATGCAAAATAGAGAACATTTGGCTAGTAAGCGTAAGGAGTATAAAATTAAGCGGTATGGCTAAGCAATGGGCAAAACAAAAAATTACATCTATCAAGAAGAAAACTTCTATAGGTAACTCACGTTTGAGCCACGGTGCAGGCACCAATAAAAATAAAAAGCGTACTAAATACAGAGGGCAAGGCAAATAAAAACTAGCTCCGCAAAAGCCAAGGGTCGTCGCCTACAACAGTGGGTAAGGGACAAGCTCATAGAACTATTGTCCGTGGACCCAGAAGATATTGAATCACGACCCATGGGCAGCTCAGGTGAAGACCTAATTATGGGAGTACAAACTAAAAAACTATTTCCTTATTCTATTGAATGTAAAAACCAAGAAGCGGTGAACGTGTGGAAAGCCTATGAGCAATGTTCAAGTAACACTAGTAAAAATGTAGAAAGTCTAGTTATAATAAAAAGAAACAAAAGTAAGCCGTTAGCTTTAGTTGACGCAGAATACTTTATCAACCTACACAAACATGGCGACTCTTGAAGAACTACTTAAATTAAAATACGGTCGAGGGTCACTTGAGGAATTAACAGATACAATATTACCACGTAAAACACCAGAACAAAAAGCTATCCCTACTCTAAAGGACGACAGTCCATATGGCAAAATACAAGAACAATTATTTAAAGGTCTACAAAAATATGGACCATCAACCTTTAAAGATACCTACCGTGCTAGAGAGTCAGCAGAAGATTTAACTAACGTCCTTGGTTTTGTACCTGGGATTGCCGATGTATTAGATTTTCAAACTGGTGAATATCTCAAAGACCGTGGCGAAACATTAGGTGGTATAGGTTTACAAACTTTAGCAACTTTACCTTTAATTCCAGGCAGAAGTTTACGCACAGTTGTAAAAGATGACATGAGTGGCGGTGGAGCTAAACTTTCTCCTCCTACTAGTACACCCACAGCTTTTGAAACAGTATTAACTACGGAAGACTTTGGGGGAGTAAATAGATACACCTCTCGCCCAGCTACTACGGTATTAGAAGAGAGCGTGGTAAATAATCCTAAGTTTAAAAAGTTATACCCTAACCCAGACAAGCCATACGAAATAGACAACATGTTAACTTTAATGGGTAAGTATGGCGGAGACAACCGCAACGTAAAAGAACAGATAGACCTTTACGTTAGCCCAGAACTTAAAGCTAAAGGTAAAGTTACTACTAGAGAACTACTGAACGACATAGCAGACAACAAGCCAAGGTTTACAGAATACAAAGCTAGGTATGAAGAAGGTGCTGAAAAGTATGACCCATCAGATCAAACTCGTGAAATGGATTACGTGTATAACTCACCTTTTATACCTAGATTTAATAACCCTACCACAGTTACAGAAGCACAACAACGTAAAGCTCCTATAGACTATGAACACAAGTCTTTTTATCTTAACCCCACTAAAGAAGGGCAAACATATAATATTACTAATACTGTTCATCCAGAAGTGAGTCAAGGTTTTATGGCTGATAGAACTCCTAGCCGAAATAAAGTCTTTCATTCACGTCAATACACCTACAACATTGACGGTAAAATAGTAAGCATTCCTGCGGAAGGTCAATCAGGTGCATATAAAATGTTTGAAAAAGCAGAAGACGTACCTCATAACTTTAGCGAAGACCTAGACATGGGACTAGAAGCAGTAGTAGACGACATTGTTATAGATGCAGAATCACCTATCCTCGATATTTTAGTAGACAATAACATAGTGGGCAACAATATAGGTACTCTTGACCCCATACTACTGAGTCGAGATCCTGGTATGGCTAGGGCTAGAGGATTTAGAGGTACTCCTATTGAAGGAGAAGATTTTATAAGAAATTTAGAAAAACAAATAGACGACATACCAGACGCAGAAATAGACAACCAACTACAACAATATTTTGATAACGTTGAGTATGATGTTATACCCACAGAAGAAATGAGAAGTGATTATAGAAATTTTATAAGAGACTACTCTGAATTAAACATAAAAAATATAAACGAAATATACGATTCAGGCAGTTCTTTTTCAATAGAACAAGCCAGTAATATGAATTTAAGAAGGCAAGAAGTTAAGGAAAATTTTATAAAGAACTTACAAAGTGAACTGGGCATGGCAGTAGAAAACTACGACCCTAAAAAGTTACCGTTATTCAATGAGTGGTTCAACGTCCACATGAAAACTTCCCTACAAGATGCAGCTAACTCAGGGGTAGATGAAGTCTGGTTCCCAGTTAATGATTACGCTGTAGCTAGACAAAGAGGCGAAACATTAAGTACACCAGAAGCAGTTAGGATAGCTGAATTTGAATCTGATGGAGAAAGGATACCTATAGACTTTGAAGCTAAAATGCAACCCAGCAAAGGTGCAACCGAGATGGCTAAAAAATATAAAAAGTTTACGGAAAAAGGTTTAAACTCAATAGAGCGTGACTACGGTGTAAAACTAGACGCAGAGTTATTTACAGACGCAAACAATCAGGAATTTTATAAAATAAATCTAACACCAGAATTAAAAGATGCACTTTCTACTTTAAAACTTAACCGTGGTGGACTTGCTACCTTAATGCCTCTTAGATATTGAAAAAAGAATTATTAGCACAGCTACCTGAGGATGTCCTCAAGGAACACTTAGAACTCGCAGAAAGACTTCAACAAATTGAAGAGATAGAAACTGCACAAGATAGCTTTTTAGATTTTGTAAAAAGCCAATGGCCATCGTTCATAGGTGGTGCTCATCATAAAAAGATGGCGGATGCTTTTGACCGTATAGCTAAAGGTAAAATCAAAAGGCTTATTATTAATATGCCACCTAGGCACACGAAGAGTGAGTTTGCTTCTCACTACTTTCCTGCTTATTTAGTAGGACGTAACCCTAGTTTAAAAATATTACAAGCCACTCACACCGCAGACTTGGCTGTAAAGTTCGGTAGAAAGATTCGTGACTTAATGTTAACGGAAGATTTTCAAAAAATATTTCCTGACGTACTTATTAATCCAGACTCAAAAGCAGCAGGTAAATGGGAAACTCAAGACAAGCGTGACGCAAAACGTAAAGGTGAATATTATGCAGCAGGTGTGGGTGGTGCACTAGCAGGTAGGGGAGCGGATCTATTTATTATTGATGACCCTCATTCCGAACAAGACGCCATGAACCCAAAGTCCATGGAAGATACTTACGAGTGGTACACGTCTGGTCCAAGGCAGAGGCTACAGCCAGGAGGTGCCATTGTTATAGTGATGACTCGCTGGAACATCAATGACCTAACAGGTAAATTATTAAAAGATGCAGCACGTGATCCTAAGGCAGATCAATGGGAACTTATTGAGCTTCCTGCTATATTGCCTAGTGGTAAACCTTTATGGCCAGAATACTGGTCAAAGGATGAACTTGAAAGTGTAAAGGCTACGTTAAGAGGCGGACCAAAGTGGCACGCTCAATACATGCAGAATCCAACGTCCGAGGAAGGTGCACTTATTAAACGAGAATGGTGGAAACAATGGGAAAGAGAACGACCACCAAGCTGTGACTATTTAATACAAAGTTACGATACAGCTTTTCTTAAAAAAGAAATGTCAGACTATTCGGCTATAACTACATGGGGTGTGTTTTATCCTGAAGGTAGTTTAGGTGAAGATTTTTATGACGGCAGAACGCCACACATTATTTTACTAGATTGTATAAAAGGTAAATATAGTTTCCCTGAATTAAAAGCCATAGCCCTAGAACAATATCATGAATGGCAACCTGACGTAACTATTATAGAAGCAAAAGCCAGTGGTATGCCCTTAACTCAAGAACTGCGTAATGTAGGTATACCTGTACAAAACTTTACACCGTCAAAGGGAAATGATAAGGTAGCTAGAGTAAATGCTGCTGCTCCATTGTTTGAATCAGGAATGGTATGGGCACCAGACACAAAGTGGGCGAATGAAGTAAGAGAAGAATGTGCTGCTTTCCCTGCTGGTGATCATGACGACTTAGTCGACTCAACCACTCAAGCACTTTTACGATTTAGGCAAGGTGGGTTTGTAAAACTACCAAGCGATTATGAGGATGAAGAACTATATCCTAAACGAAAAATAAGTTATTATTAAACAATGGCAATAGAAAAACAAAATCCAATGGAACCTTTAGAAGTTCCAGTTGAAATCCAAGAAGCACTAGAAGTAGAACTACCTGAAGAAATGAATATTCAGGGTCAGATGACCAACGCTTTTGAAGTAGGTCAGGACGGTAATTTAGTTCCCCTTTTTGAAGAGGAAGAGGTTATAGTTACTGAACATCAGGTCAATCTTGCGGAAGTGCTAGATTCCTCATCGCTTAATACTTTGGCGTCCGAACTACTTGATGCATTTGAACAGGACAAAGACTCCCGTAAAGATTGGCTAGATGTTTTCACTAAAGGTTTAGATTTACTAGGCATAAAAACAGAAGAACGTGAAGAACCTTTTCCTGGAGCTACAGGTGTAAATCACCCTCTATTAGCAGAAGCTGTTACTCAGTTTCAAGCTCAAGCCTACAAAGAACTTTTACCAGCAGGTGGTCCAATCAAAACTAGAGTTATGGGCAATGAAAGTCCAGAAACTATGGATCAAAGTCAACGTGTAAAAGAATTTATGAACTATCAAATAACAGAGGTTATGAAAGAATATGACCCAGAGATGGATAGTTTATTATTTTATCTACCATTAGCTGGTAGTGCATTTAAAAAAGTCTATTACGACAATTTATTAGGTAGAGCCACCAGTAGGCTAGTGAAAGCAGAAGACTTAGTAGTAGCTTACGAAACCACAGATTTAGAAACAAGTCCACGTTTTACTCACGTTATGAGTATGACAGGTAATGACCTTAAGAAATTACAGATGAATGGCACGTATAGAGACATATCTATAGGTGAAAGTGGCATAGATTTAGAATATAACGAAGCAAAAGAGAAAATTGATGAGTTACAAGGCATCTCGCCTCCTATAGCTGACTATGAAGAGTACAGTGTTATAGAGTTACACGTCAATTTAGAGCTTCCAGACATAGATGACTATGGTTTTGCTGTACCTTATGTGGTAACTATCCTTGAAGACCGCAGTGAAATCCTTTCTATACGACGTAATTGGGAACAAGGTGACGAATTATTCAATAAAAAGGAGTATTTTGTACACTATAAGTTCCTTCCAGGTCTTGGATTCTACGGTTTTGGGCTAATTCACATGATAGGAGGGCTTACTAAGTCAGCTACATCAGTTTTACGTCAATTAATTGACGCTGGAACGCTAAGTAACCTACCAGCTGGGTTTAAAGCACGTGGTATGCGTGTACAAGGGGAAGATGAACCTCTAAGACCAGGAGAATTTAGGGATGTTGACGTTCCAGGAGGCACAATCCGTGATGCATTGATGCCTTTACCCTATAAAGAGCCTAGTAACGTACTAGCTCAGTTATTAGGTGTAATTATTGAGTCTGGAAGACGATTTGCCAGCATAGCAGACATGCAAGTAGGTGATATTGGTAGTCAACAACTACCTGTAGGCACAACTGTAGCTATGTTAGAGCGTGGTACTAAGGTTATGAGTGCTATTCATAAACGTTTACACTTTGCTCAGAAAAAAGAGTTCAGGTTATTAGCTAGTATCTTTAGTAAAAGCTTACCCCCTGTGTATCCTTATGACGTTCCAGGTGCTAGCAGAGAAATTAAAGCTACAGACTTTGATGACAGAGTAGATATTATACCAGTAAGCGATCCTAACATATTTAGTATGGCTCAAAGGGTAATGTTAGCTCAACAAGAATTACAAATGGCACAGGCAGCACCGCAAATACATGATTTACGAGAAGCCTATAAACGTATGTATGAAGCTCTAGAGGTTAAAAATATAGATGCTATATTACCACCTGCAGCTCAAATACCCCCACGTGACCCAGTAAGTGAACAACAAGCAGCAATGACAGGTCAACCTATCAAAGCTTTTGAGTTCCAGAACCATGATGCCTATATCTCAGCACACAGCTCATTCTTACAAAACCCAATGATGGCTCAGAATCAGCAAGCACAATTAGCAATTAGTGCTAACATACAAGAGCATCAGGCAATGCTATACAAACAACAAATAGAACAAGTACTAGGTCAACAGTTACCAGAACTTGGTGCAGAAATACCACCACAAGTTATGAATGAGTTAGCTTTACTCGCAGCTCAAGCAACACAAGTGGTGACAGGTCAGGCACAAGCTATGGCTCAAGCACAAGCTAACGCACAAATTGATCCTATCGTACAACTAAAAGAACAAGAAATAGCACAAAAAGCACAAAGTGATGCTTTACGAAGTCAGGTAGATTTAGCTAAAATAGAATCTAATGAAGCTATAGCAGAAATGAAAATAGCTCAAGACAGAGAAGAAGCTATAATGAAAGAAAAAGAAAATATTCGTAAATCATATACAGAATTATTAAAAGATGTCAGAAGTTCTGACACTCAAAACAGAGGAGTATAATCATGCCAGGAATGAATAGAGGTAGAAAAACTATCAAAAAAATGAAGCCTAAAAAAAGTGTCAAAAAAATGACTAAAGGCGGAAAAGCTAAAAAGCGAGGTTAAGATGTTTAAGAAATACACAGTAAAAGAACCTAAAAGAATAGACTTATCAAAGCCAGTCACTATGGGAGCTATCTTGAATAAGAAAGTTTTCGGTGAAGGCAAAGGTAAAGCTAGAGGTGGCGGAGCAGCCACCAAAGGTTTAAGTTACAATATTTCTCCTAGTGGAAAGGAGTAATCATGGCTAAGAAACCAGGACTATGGGCTAACATCCATGCTAAACGTGAGCGTATAAAAAAGGGCTCAGGTGAACGTATGCGTAAAAAAGGTGAGAAAGGTGCACCTACCGAAGCTCAAATAAAAGCAGCACAAGGTAAAAAAGATGGCGGACTAATTGGTGGTCAAACTAAATTAGATAAAAACAACGACGGCAAAATATCTGGAGCTGATTTTAAAATGATGAACCATGGCGGAGAAGTCATGTGTAAAGGCAACGGTATAGCTACTAAAACAAAATCTACTAAATTAAGATAAAATAGTTATAATACATTACAATGGCAACACCACGAAGAGGTAAAGCAAAAGTCAAAGTAACTAAGTCTGGTAAAAAGGTTAGTTACGGACAAGCAGGAAAAGCCAAAGATGGTAAAAGAAGAGTTAGACCAGGAACATCCAAAGGTGACTCTTATTGTGCTAGAAGTTTAGGTATTAAAAAGAGGCTATCGAAAAAGAAACAAAACGATCCGAACACTCCTAATAACTTATCAAGAAAAAGATGGAAGTGTTCTGGTGCTAAATCAAGAAGAAAAGCTAAGAAAAAATAGTATAAATGGTAGATAAGTTAAGGAAGTTAATTGCAGAAAGAAAAGAGCAATTAACAGAAACACTCGCTAATGGCGGAGTGCAAGATTTTGAAAGTTATCAAAAAATCGTAGGCGAAATATCAGGTCTGTCGTTTACGGAATTCTTAATTAGAGACCTGCTCAAGGATAGAGAAGAATGAAAGAAGTAAAATCATTTGGTAAAGGTGGCGAACCAATACCAAACACAGTGGAACGATTCACTGAACCCAATGTTGAGATCCCTAAAGAAGAAGAACAAAAGTTTACACCTGAAAGTGTAACTGAAGACGAATCTCTTAAGACTCAGCTTCCTACCCCCACAGGTTACAGAATTATGATCTTACCATTTAGTCGCAAACAAAAGACTAAAGGTGGGATATATTTAGCAGATTCAACATTAGAAAAAGAACGTATTGGTACTAATGTTGGGTATGTAGTTTCACTTGGTCCAGATGCTTACAAAGATAAAAACAAGTTCCCAGAGGGTGCTTGGTGTAAGGAAAAAGACTGGGTGATTTTCGGCAGGTACGCAGGAGCACGAATCAAAATTGATGGTGGTGACTTGCGTTTATTAAACGATGATGATATTTTAGCTGTAGTACAAAACCCAGAAGACGTAGTCACAGCTTAATATAATCACGCAACTATAAGGAGTAAACATGGCAGAAGAAGCTGTGCAACAACAAGAAGAGCAGGAAGAATTAACAGAAGTTGAACTTCCTGAGACTGAAGAAGATCAGTCAGAAGAAGTTCCTGAAGAGGAAGAAAAACCTAAGAAGGAAGAAGCAAAAAAAGAGCCTGATGAAATAGAAGACTATAGCGAATCGGTTAAAAAACGTATAGCTAAGTTGACCTATAAAGTTAGGGAATCTGAAAGAAGAGAGACAGCAGCACTAGATTATGCTAAATCTGTTCAAGAAGAATTAAATAAAACCAAAAATAAACTTTCAAAAACTGATCAGAACCTATATGATGAGTATAAAGGTAGAGTATCTTCTGAACTTAGTTCAGCTCAAGACCGATATAAGAAGGCATATGAAAGTGGCGATACAGACGCCATGATTCAAGCTCAACAAGACTTAGCTAAGTTGGCAGTTGAGGAAGAAAGCCTAAAAAGAGTCAGAGCTAAACAGCCAGAAGAAACTGAACAGCCTGAAGAGAATGTTGAAGAGATTGTAAATAAAAATGTACAGCCTCAACAACAAGCTCCTCAAGTTGAACCAGACCCTAAAGCTCAGGACTGGGCTAAAAAGAATGACTGGTTTGGTTCTGATGTAGCTATGACTACTAGTGCTTTTGCTTTTCATAGGCAACTAGTAGAACAAGAAGGTTATGATCCAACTTCTGATGATTACTATACAGAAGTGGATAAAAGAATGGCAGAAGCTTTTCCTCATAAATTAGGACAAGCTCAACAGAACAAGGTGAACGAGGTTGTAGCAGGATCAAGTAGAGGATCTACTACTGCAAGAACACGGTCACGTAGAAAAGTACAACTCACACCGAGTCAAGTTTCAATAGCGAAACGATTAGGTGTGCCACTAGAAGAATATGCTAAGCATATCAAGGAGTAAAAAAATGGTAGAAGATAACAATACTACTAAATCAGATCGAACCTCCAGATCTGCAGAAAGCCGAGAAAAAACTTCTCGCCTAAAACCATGGAGTCCACCGTCTTTATTAGACGCACCCACCCCACCAGAGGGCTATGTATACAGATGGATACGAGAGTCAATGGTAGGACAACAAGATCAAGCAAATATGTCAAAACGTATTCGTGAAGGTTGGGAACCTGTGAGAGCAGAAGACCACCCAGATTTTGAATCACCTACTGTTGAGGATGGTAAACACGCTGGAGTCATAGGAGTTGGTGGCTTAATCCTCGCAAAGATGCCTGCGGAAACTGTTGATCAAAGAAGAGCATATTATGCTCAACTCTCCAACGATCAAATGAACGCTGTGGACAATAATCTTATGCGAGAGAGTAACCCTATTATGCCTATAGACAATCCGTCTAGGTCATCTAAGGTTACTTTTGGAAGCGGAGGTTCTAAAGGATAATCTTTTAGAACTATATTTTGAACTTATATTAACAATAAAGGTGATATAAATGGCTAATGTAAATGATCCTAACGGATTTACACCATCATACCATATGAGCGGTGGCACTATTAGACCTTCAGAGTTCGCAATCGCAAGTGGTGCATCAGGTGATATTTTTTCAGGTGATGTAGTAAAACTTACAAGTGGTTATGTTCTTCAAGGTGGTGCAACAGACGCTCCTCTAGGTGTGTTTTACGGTGTACAATACACAGCAACAGATGGTACTCCAGTTTGGTCCAGAAAATGGCCAGATGGTACCGCAACTCTAGGTTCTGCAGATGCTAAAGCATATGTATATGCTGATCCCGATATAGTCTACGAGGCACAGTACACAGGTACTCCAACTCAAGCAGACGTCGGTAAGGTACATACTATCTCTACAACTGCAGGTGATACTAACAACAACCGTTCGAAAGAAGGTGTAACTACAACTACTGCTAGTGGTATAGCTAAACAGGTTGGCTTCGTCGATAGACCAGACAACTCAATTGGGCAATACGCTAGAGGGTACTTTGTATTCCCAGCTTCAACTTTCGGTAACGACTAATAGGTGATATAAATGGCAATTAACAGAGCACAACTAGTTAAGGAATTAGAGCCAGGACTAAATGCACTTTTTGGTCTTGAATACGATCGTTACGAAAACGAACATGCAGAAATTTTCGATTCAGAAAATTCTGAGAGAGCTTTTGAAGAAGAAGTTATGTTATCAGGCTTTGCGCAAGCTCCTGTAAAAGGGGAAGGCAGCATGGTATCTTATGACACAGCTCAAGAAACTTTCACTTCTCGTTATACCCATGAAACAGTGGCGTTAGCTTTTGCATTGACAGAAGAAGCAATTGAGGATAATTTATATGATTCTCTTTCTTCTAGATATACTAAAGCTTTAGCACGTTCTATGGCGAGCACGAAGCAAGTAAAAGCTGCAAACGTACTTAATAATGGTTTCTCAGCTACCTTCCCAGGTGGTGACGGAAAAGCATTATTCGCTACAGATCATCCAACTTTAACAGCTGGTGATTTAGCTAACGAACCAAGTACTGCTGCAGACTTGAACGAGACTTCTCTTGAGAATGCATTGATTGATATTTCAGGTTATAAAGACGAAAGAGGTATCAAAATCAATGTTCAGGCTAGAAAATTGATCGTACCACCTCAGTTACAATTTGTGGCTGACAGAGTACTTCAATCTCCAGGTAGAGTCGGTACATCCGATAATGACATCAACGCTATGAAGAACATGGGAATGTTCCCAGAAGGCTACGTTGTCAACCACTATCTGACTGACACTGATGCATTCTTCATCAAGACTGACGCTCCTAACGGCATGAAGCATTTCGTAAGATCTCCAATGTCAACTGGCATGGAAGGTGACTTCGAAACAGGAAACGTAAGATACAAAGCAAGAGAAAGATATTCTTTCGGCTTTAGTGACTGGCGTGGAATGTACGGTTCACCTGGAGCTTAATCCTTTCGGGGTAGACGTTTTACGTCTTTTAAGGGGAACATTATGTTCCCCTTTCTTTTTATTCACTACTACATTACAATAAATATAAACCGAGGTAACTCGTTGCACCAACTGACTCGGCAGACTTACTCCAAGATGGGGCAACAAATTTAGTTAGGAGACAATAATGGCTAAATCAACTTTTTCAGGACCAGTTAAATCTTTATCTGGTTTTATTTCTGCAGGTAACACTGCGGTAGTTAGCTTGACAGCTAATACAACACTAACTGTAGATGATCACGCAGGTAAACTTTTGTTGTGTAATGATGCAGACGGTGCATTTACTTTACCTTCAATTGTTACTACTGCACCTAGTGATCCTACAGACCCTAATCAACTTAATAACTTAGGAGCTAGTTTCACATTCTTAGTTATAACAGCAGCAACTGGTATGACCATCGTTACAGACGGAACAGATAAGTTTGTTGGTGGATTATACACAGGTGTATCAAACGCAACAGGTAAAACTTTTATTTCTGGTGCTGCTAATGATATTATTACTTTGAATGGTACAACTAAAGGTGGATTAGCAGGAAGTATTATTAAAGTACATGCTGCTGCAACTGCTAAGTATGTTGTAGAAGGAATTACTTTAGGTTCAGGAACTCTAGTAACACCATTCTCTGGTTCTTAATTTTAGGAGTTTAATATGGCAGACGCAGTAACTTCAACAACTCTGTCAGATAGTGATAGGTCAGTTGTTATTCAGCTGACCAACACATCCGATGGAACTGGCGAGGCAGCAGTAAATAAGGTTGATGTAAGTGGTTTAGCAACTAGAACTAGTGATGGAGCAACATGTACTGGTGTAAGGTTAGCTAAAATTGTTTATTCAACTTTTGGGATGAGTGTCAAACTTTTGTGGGACGCTACTACTAATACTATCTGTTGGGATCTAAACTCAGATTATACAACTGACGAAGATTTTACAGAATTTGGCGGTATAAGAAACACTGCTGCATCAGGTGGAAAAACAGGAGATATACTACTAACAACTACAGGTGCCTCAAGTGGCGACTCGTACGTTATAGTACTAACTCTATTTAAAGAGTTTTAAGTAAATGGCTTTTTCAGGCACTAAAACTTTTGCCTTAGATATAGCGGATACTATAGAAGAGGCTTACGAACTAGCAGGACTAGAACAGCGTACAGGTTACGATGCTAGAACTGCTAGACGTTCTTTAAACATCATGTTTGCAGACTGGGCAAACAGAGGTGTTAATCTTTGGACTATAGAAGAAGTTTCTTTAGATTTAGTCCAAGGCACTAATCAATACACTATGAACGCATATGATATTGATATACTTTCTGCTGTTATACGAGACAGCAGTACTAGTCCTTCAACAGATATTGAAATAGATAGAATAGGTAGACAAGAATTTTTAAATATTCCTAATAAAACCTCTCAAGCCAGACCTACACAATATTTTGTAGACAGACAAATTACACCAGTCGTAAATATATGGCCAACACCAGACAGTGCTAACTACAAGTTAGTTTCTTATAGAATACAACGTATTGATGATGTAAATACATCGGCTGAGAATCCTGAAGTACCTTCAAGATTCATACCTTGTATGGTCAGTGGTTTGGCTTACTATATAGCATTAAAAAAGAATCCTCAAAAAGCAGGAATATTAAAACAACAATACGAACAAGATTTTAAATTAGCAGCAGACGAGGATAGAAATAGGGCTTCACTTATGTTGACGCCTTCTAGGAGATTCTACTAATGGCTTACGCTCAGGGTAAATACGCAAGAGCGATATGCGACCGATGTGGTTTTGATGTACCTTATCTTGACTTAAGAAAAGAATGGACTGGATTTAAAGTTTGTGGTGAATGTTACGAACCTAAATCACCTCAACTAGAACCCTCACACCATATAACTGACCCAGAATCTTTATATCAACCAAGACCAACTAACCCAGCACCCACAACAGGTGAAGGTTATGTTATAGTTTCTAACCCTAAAGATTCAGCAGGTGTAAGTTCCCCTATCATGTGGGCACAAAATAGTGATACAATAGGTTCTATGTATAATATGCCCACCCTAACTGGGACTGTGGGAAGCGTAACGGTGTCAGTATGAGTTTTACCTACACAACTTTAAAAACAGCTATACAAGATTATGTTGAAAGCACAGAGACAAGTTTTGTTTCGAATCTTCCTACGTTTATTACAACAGCTGAAGAAAGAATTTTAAAAAATGTACAATTAGACGATTTTAGAAAAAACCAAGTTGGAGATCTTGTGAAAGATCAGCCTTATCTAGAATCACCAGAAAAATACTTAGCACCATTTAGTATGGCTGTTATAGACAGTAGTAATAATTATAACTTTTTACTATTAAAACAAGTTTCTTTCATTAGAGATTTTACTCCTAATGCATCCACAACAGGACTACCAAAGTATTATGCAGAATTTGATGATAATACTTTTATTTTAGCTCCAACACCAGACTCAACCTACACAGTTGAGCTGCACTACTATTATAGACCCGATTCACTAATTACCACCACAGGTAATGAAACAACATGGTTGTCTAAAAATGCTCCTAATGCTATGTTATATGGCAGTTTAGTCGAAGCATGCACGTATCTCAAAAATTACGAAGCAATACCAGCATACGAATCTAAGTTTCAGGAGGCTTTACTGGGATTGAAAAATCTTGGGGAAGCTAAATCAACTAGAGACCAATATAGGTACGACGAGATACGGAGAGAACCACAAGCATGAGAATAAAAGAACTCGAAGGCAAGAATATTGCCATAGTTGCTATGGGTGAAAGTCAATTAGATTTCCACCTTAGTTTAGTACATTCAAAAACCTACGATGAAGTGTGGGGAATAAATTGTATGGGAGCTGTCACTAAGTGTGATAGAGTATTTATGCTAGACCCAGTAAGTAGATTTATGGACACAGATGACGCAGGAAGCCAGACAGATATTTTGAGACGTTGGTTACCTGTTGCCGATATACCTATATACACTTGCGAATTAGATGAAAGATGCCCTTCTGCAGTACTCTTTCCTCTAGAAGAAGTTGTACAAGACGCAGATTGTGCTTATTTAAACAATACTGTTCCTTTTGCTTTTGCTTTCGCTTTATACAATAAAGTAGGAAGTATCAATTTATTTGGTTTAGATTTTACATATAAAGGTAATCTACATTTTGCAGAAGCAGGACGTGCATGTTGTGAGTTTTGGTTAGCTAAATGTATAGAAAGAGGCATGACAGTCAATGTTGCAGCTAGATCTGGTTTATTGGATACAGACTGTCCTATAGAAAAAAGAGTTTATGGTTATCACAGATTAGATGATCCTGATATAGTAATTGTTGATGATGAAGGAACTTACCGACAAATAAAACTTTCTAAGTATAACCAACTTGTCCACGAACAGCAATTAAGTAACATCACGGAAATAAGAACAGTGATGGATACCCCACCAGAAGCTAAAAGGTATTGAAATGATTGATAATACAACTTTAGGCGACATCGGATCAATTATAGTAGAAACACAGCAAAATAGAGGACACCCACCTGAGTTTTGGGCAGAAAAATTAACAGATAGAATTTGTGGGATAAGCGATACAGCAGCACCACACATTAGACAACAAGCAGAAGCATATAAACTAGCTATTTACAACGTAATCGTTTATTATATAAAGCAGGCAATCAATAGTGAACGATGCACGATGCGTAATCTATTGGAACAACAAGGTCACGAAGACCTAGCTAAAATATTAAAGGAACTTTAACATGGCAATTTCATCTACATTAACAACTAGTTTTAAGAAGGAACTATTAGAAGCTAAACATAATTTTTTAGCATCTGGTGGTAATTCTTTTAAATTAGCTTTATATACTTCATCAGCAACAATGGGTGCTACTACTACAGCTTATAGTACAAGTCAAGAAGCATCAGGAACAAACTATACTGCAGGAGGTTCAGCATTAACTAATGTGAATCCTACTAGCTCTGGTACTACTGGTTTTACTGACTTTGCTGATTTAACTTTTGGTACAGCTACTATTACTGCTAGAGGATGCATGATCTACAACGACACAAACGCTGATAGATCTGTTGCGACCATTGATTTTGGTGGCGATAAAACTTCTACTGCTGGGGATTTTACTATTGTATTCCCTGCTGCAGCTGCATCAACAGCTATAATCAGAATAGCTTAGTACTAGCCTTTTATGGCTAATATAACTGGGTGGGGTCGAGGCACGTGGGGTCAACTTACGTGGGGCGAACCCATACCTGTCACTCTTACAGGGCTTGCTGCTACATCCGCACTAGGTGGTGTTGGTGTAAACGGTAAAGCCGTAGCTTCTGTCAGTGCAGTAACAGCCACATTAGGTGCTGTTACAGTTGTCGCTATCGCAGACGCAAATGTAAGTGTGTCAGGTTTAGCCAGCACATCAGCAGTAGGCTCAGTTACAACTGATGCTGAAGCAAATGTAACCCCTGGAACTCAAGTTGGAACTTCAGCTTTAGGTACAGCTACAACAGACGCTGAAGCTAATGTAAGTTTAACAGGGCTTTCTTCTACAGGAGCTGTAGGCTCACCAACTCTTGACGCTGAAGCTAATGTAAGTGTGTCAGGTTTAACCAGCACATCAGCTTTAGGATCTATTTCTCTTTCAACAAATAACAACGTATCTGTTTCTGGTTTAGCAGCAACAGGAGCGGTAGCAGGAGTAGGGGTAAACGGACAAGCAGTAGCAACATTACCAAGTATTGTTTCTACTCTAGGTTCAGTAACAGTAGAAGCTCAAGGAGATGCAAATGTACCTGTTACAGACCATCCTTGTACTGCAATATTAACAGTACCCACAACAAAAACCGATAATAGATTTAGCGTTACTGGGTATCAAATGACAAGTGCTTTAGGTACTGTGTCTATTATAGCCCGAGCAAATGTATACCCAACAGGGGTGTCTGTTACAGCGAGTGTTGGTAGTTTTACAATATGGCAAGATGTAGACGATACACAAACAGCAAATTGGAGAGAAATTGCAGCATAATAAAGGTATAAACTTTTCTCTTTTTGATTTATTATATACACTATAGGAACGAATTATGGCTACTTACGTTAATGATCTCAGGTTAAAAGAAATCGCCACAGGCGACGAAAGCGGAACTTGGGGTACATCTACTAACACAAATTTAGAACTCATCGGAGATGCGTTTGGGTATGGTACTGAAGCCATTACCACTAATGCAGACACTCACACTACGACAATAGCAGACGGATCAGCAGATGCTGGTCGAGCTATGTTCTTAAAATATACAGGTACTTTAGATTCAGCTTGTACTATTACAATTGGACCAAATACAGTTTCTAAACTTTGGTTTATTGAAAATGGAACAAGTGGATCTCAAAACATTATTATTTCGCAAGGTTCAGGAGCCAACGTCACTATACCGAATGGCCAAGTAAAAGTTATATATTCAGACGGAGCTGGCTCAGGTGCAGCTATGGTAGATGCTTTTGCTAGTCTAGCACTTACTTTAGCAACAGCAGCTCAACCAAATGTTACAAGTCTTGGAACTTTAACAGCTCTTACAGTTGATAATATAAACTTAAATGGTCATACGATTACGTCTGATACTCATTTAGCTTTAGATATTGTAGGTGATTTACAAATTGATGTAGATGGTGCAGAAGTTAAATTAGCTGACGGAGGAACTCAATTTGGAGCTCTTTATAACAGTAGTAATGATTTTTCTATTCAATCATCAATATCTAATCAAGACTTAAAACTTGTCGGTAATGATGGTGGTTCTATTATTACAGCAGTTACTTTTGATATGTCAGATGCTGGAACAGCAGTATTTAATCATGATGTACAAGTTCCAGATAATGGTAAGTTTACAGCAGGAGCAGGTTCAGATTTAAAGATTTATCATAGCTCTTCGGATAACAATAGTTATATTGAAGAATCTGGTAGTGGTAGCTTAGTAATAAAAGCAGACGATTTATATATTCAAAATGCAGCAGGTAGTGAAAACATGGCTCTGTTTGTAGAGGACGGAGCAGCAACACTTTATCACAATAACTCTGCAAAAATAGCCACAACATCAACAGGTGCTACAACCACAGGTCTACACACCTCAACAACTTCAGCTAACATTAGCCAAGTTGCAATTACTTCAAGCTCTAACGCAGTAGCTTGGGATGCACGAGCAGCAGCCAACGCTTATCATGTGACCACAGAAAATACTACTTTCTCAGCACCAAGTAATGCTGTAGAAGGTGCTATTATCTCGGTTGAAATAGCACAAGGCGGTACAGCAAGAACGATAGCCTGGAATACAGTCTTTGAATTTGCTGCATCAACCGCTCCGACTATTACAGCAACAGCTAACAAGACTGACATACTCAGCTTCCGTTATAACGGATCAGTCTGGCAAGAAATTGGTCGAGTACAAAACCTAGCACAAACCTAATATGGAAACCCTGCAAAGGACAGCGAATAGAGGTAGCATATCTACAGGGTATGATATTGATAATTCTATAAAACTTGAGCATGCTAATAATGAGTGGTTTTACAGAGCCAGTCCAACAGCAGGAAACAGAAGAACTTTTACATTTAGTTTTTGGATTAAAAGAACAAGACTAGGCAATCCTACTGCTAGTGGAACTATGTATGTAGCAGGTCAAGGTCAGCACGGTCGAATGTATTTTACCAGTGATTATTTTGGTTTTAGGTTTGATGATGGACACGATACTCGTGATATAACTACAAAACACCGTGACACTTCTGCTTGGCTACATGTTGTTGTAGCAGTAGATACTAACCAATCGTCTTCTAGTAACAGAGTAAAAATATATTTTAACGGTGTACAAACAACAACCATTGACTTTGATGGTGGTAGTTATCCAGACCTACAAGACCAAGCTAGTGGTTGGTTTACTACAAATTACCTAACTGTAGGTACAGCACCTTTTGGTGGTAGTTATAATGCAGGTGATGGTGATTACGATATGAGTGGTTATCTAGCAGAGTTTTGTGCAGTAGATGGACAGCAACTAGCTCCTACAGATTTTGGTGAAACTAACGCTGACGGTGTTTGGGTTCCTATAGATGTAAGTGGAATTAACTTTGGTAGCCAAGGGTATTATTTAAACTTTGACGACAGTACTTCAGCTGGAAAAGATAGTAGTGGTAACGGTCATAATTTTTCAGATAATAATTTAAATGCAGCAGACCAAGCAACTGATACACCAACTAATAATTTTTGTACTTTTAATCAACTTGGGAATTATATACAAAGACCTATTCTCCCTGCTGAGATTAAAGAAGGTGCTACTAAATTAAGTCACACAGATATAGGAGCTTGGTGTGGCGGTATAGGAACTATGGGAGTAAAAAGCGGTAAATGGTATTACGAAGGAAAAATTTATGACATTGATGATTTAATGTTAGGCTTTAGTACTTTTTCAGGAGATACAAGTACAACAACATCTCCACATTCTGTAGGAACTAATATTGTTTATTATGGTGGAGGTGCTAGTGGTTCTTATTGGTTTATGAATATTGATGGCACTTCAACCTCAAACAATGCTAACAGAGGAACTGTTTGGTCTGTTGGAGATGTAATAGGTATAGCTTTAGATATAGATAATACTCGAATTAGTTTTTATGTAAATGGCACTCTTGCAGGAGCATCAAATACTAATGCTGAAATCTCTGCGGTAATAAATGAGATAAATTCTACAGGAGATTTTTTAATACCTTTTGCAGGTATGTGGAGGTCAACGATTGAATTAAACTTTGGTGGTTATACATCAAACACACCATCAAGTGCAGTAAGTGATGCTAATGGGTACGGTAACTTTGAATATACACCCCCATCGGGCTACTACGCCTTATGCACTAAAAACTTAGCGGAGTTTGGATAATGGCTTATACAAATATAGACGACCCATCTGCACATTTTCAGACTGTTTTGCATAGCTCTGCAAATGCTGCAACAATTACAAACGATGGTAATAGCAATTTAAAACCAGATTTAATTTGGTCTAAAGCAAGAGGAGCAGGACACAATCACGGACTATACGATTCAACTAGAGGAGTTACAAAGTTTTTAAGTTCCAATACTGATAGTGACGAAACTACTGCATCTAGCGGTTTTGATTTAACCTCTTTTAATACTGATGGTTTTTCTACAGGAAACAATCAATATAATACTATTTGTGGCGGAACAACCTATGTAGGATGGCAATGGAAAGCTAATGGTGGTACAACCTCTAGCAATTCTGACGGAGATATAACTTCAACTGTACAAGCTAACACTACAGCAGGGTTTAGTATTATGACTTACTCTGGAACAACTGGAGATGTTCATACTATAGGACATGGACTAGGAGTAACTCCTCAAGTTTGGATTGTAAAACAAAGAAGTGGTAACTCAGAATTTAAAGATTGGTTTGTTTGGCATCATCAAATGGCAGCTAGTAATATTGTTGACAACAGAGTGATGTTTCTTAATTCGGCTGGTAATCCAGACACATATACAGGGATTAATGCTTTAACTACTAGCACTATAAGAGTTAAAAGTTCTACAACCGCACAAAATGGAGACACTTTTGTAGCTTACGCTTTTGCAGAAAAACAAGGCTACAGCAAGTTTGGTAAATATATTGGCAACGGAAATGCAGATGGGCAGTTTGTTTATACAGGATTCAAACCTGCTTGGATAATGCTTAAAATCACATCAGGAACAACAGCAGGATGGTATTTGTGGGATATAAAAAGAGAAACTGTTAATCCAAACAATCAATATCTCAATGCAGTAGAAGCAGATGCAGAACAAACAGCTTCAACTTTTGATATAGATTTTTTAAGCAATGGTTTTAAATTGAGAAATTCAAATGCAGGATTAAATGGTAGTGGAAATTCATACATCTACATGGCATTTGCACAAAATCCATTTGTAACAAGTGGTGGTGCGCCAGCAACAGCAAGAGCATTAACTGGTTAGGTAAATTAATTAATTTGAGGTAAAATAAAAATTATGTGGGCATCAGTAGACATTTTAAACAATAACGAAGTAACTCAGGTTTATACTAAACCAACAGCTATTACTTATGGAGAGGTAAATTATCCTGCAAATGTAATGAGTTCTTGGACAGATCTTGAGCTAACGACTATAGGTGTTTATCCAGTTGTAGAAGATAAAACAAATTTAGAAAACAGTTATTATTATATTAATACAAATGAAACATTTACATTTAAAGCCACTTATACATATGATGGCGTAGATTATACTAATACTGTAATAGGTTCTTGGGGTACAGCTACTCCTAAAAGCCTTGATGATACAACAAATGATGACGGTGTAGTTACTCAAGGTTTAAAATCTCAACAGATTAGTATAGCTAACAGTACTGCTTACTCTACGCTCGCACCTTCTGATTGGTATGTAGTGCGTAAAGCTGACAACGGTACAGCTATACCAACTAATTGGGACAACTGGAGACAGTCAGTTAGAACAACTTGCGAAACTTATATAACAAATGTAAATGCGTGTACTAGCGTACCTGAGTTAGAAGCTCTTGGTGAAGTACCCACGTACCCACCCCCACCTAGTACTTAATTTATTTTAGAGTTATAATTATTGGCCACTATTTAATAGGAGTAAAAATGAAAAATTTATATTTAATTTTAATCGGTTTATTTGCCACCTCATGTGCAACAGTAGGTTCTGTTATTGATGGCGGAAAAGAAATAGCTATGACTACAATAGATACAACCGTAAAAACTGCTGGCTCTATTTCAGGAGCAGCATTAAAAGACGTTAGTGGCGTTGTTAATACAGTAGCTGAAACTTACGATGGTGTAATTGATACAGTTGTTGAAAATATTGACGAGCAAACTGACGAACTTCAAAATAAACCAGAGGAATCTAAATAATGGATGTTTTAATACCTTTAGGAATTGTAGCAATAGTAGTATTGCTTTCTGTCAAAAGATTTAAACCTGAGCTTTGGGAAAAAGCAGTATCTAAATTCAAAAAATAACAACTTTTTATATTCGCACATGATATAATTCATGTGTGAATATAGATTTTAAAAAACTTTTCTTTTTAACTCCTTTTCTTTTTTCGCTAAACGTTGTTGGTGATCAAACAGGTGATTGTGTAGCTGGTACTCAGTATTGTGAAAACAATGGTTTAACAACTATTAATAATACGGTGACAACAAATACTAACACAAATAATAACACGAACAATAATACAAACACGAACACTAATGTTAACACGAACACCAACACCAACACTAGCACGAATACGAATAACTCCACGAACACGAACACGAATAATAACACTTCTACAAATGTTAATACCAGTAATAATACCAATACTAATAATTCTGTAAGTGTCAATACAAACAATAATAACAACACTTCAACGTCTACATCAAATTCTACCGTTAATTCTACAGTAAATCAGAACGTAAATAATAATAGTACTTCTACTAGTAACAACACGAATACTAATACAAACAATAACACTAATGTAAACCAATCTACTTCAGATTCTAATGTTACAACTGATAATACAAATACTAACAATAACAATACGAGATCAAATAATACTAATAGAAACATAAACGAATCTAATTCTACTCAGACTATTAATCAAAACGTAAAAAGCGAAGCACCTCCAGCTTCTGCTATAGCACCAAGCATTATGAGTTATAGTCAAGATCTTTGTACTGTAGGACGTTCGGGTGCTTTTCAAGGTCAGGTATTCGGTTTTTCTGGAGGCGGAACTGTTAAAGATGAAAATTGTGAAAGGTTAAAATTATCTAAATATCTTTACGATATGGGGATGAAGGTAGCATCAGTTAGTTTATTATGCCAAGATCCACGAGTATTTAAAGCTATGAAAATGGCAGGCACACCTTGCCCATATGAAGGCAAAATAGGTAAAGAAGCCTCTATAGAGTGGGCAAAAAATCAATCAAAAAGACCAGACGTCAAAGATGCCGAAAAAGAGTATATAAAAAAATGTACATATGATTCTAACCCTAATAGAGAAAAAATTAACAAAGACGTTGTGGGTGCGGTTAAGGTTATATATACTAGGAAAACTAAAACTAATAAACAATGCAAAAAAGAATTTTATGCTACGCAATAGCGTGTTTATTTAGTGTTAACGTATTAAGTCAATACACCTATGAATCAGGTCAAGACTTATACCAATTACAAACTAACGCAAATAATTTTGAAGGCGAACTAGCTTACTCGGTATCTGATGATGGAATTAGCCCAGCAATTGATCTTTCTTTTGATTTTACTTTTTATGGCTCTACATTCAGCCAAGCGAGGATGGCTACCAATGGATGTCTCCATTTTGGCTCTAGTGGTAGCTACTGTAACGATTACACTCCTGACCCTATTAACGGACAACACACATATACCATATATGCTTTTTGGACTGACTTAATTAGGGATAACAATTCTCGTATGAAGTCTTGGGGAGACTCAAGTAAAATGATATTTGGTTGGTATGACCTTAGAGAGTACAACAGAAGCAATACAGACAACAGCTTCGAGATAATACTTTGGAATAACAACTCGTTTGATCTTCGTTATGGCCATCTAAATATTATTAATCATGATGTATTGATAGGAGAAGTAGGATCTAAAAAAGAAAATTCATACACTTATTACTATCATGACGAATGCAGTACAGGTACAACCAACTCATCCTCTTGCGTCAATAAAAATTGGAATGCAACATCTATCAATACCACTTTAGAAAATGGTGGATCTTTATATGGAGCAGGGAGTGGCAACGGTATTGATTGCAGTAATCCTTTAAATGATTCTAGTTGTAGCGGTTATGCAGATGCTTTATTAACCCAACAATGTAATATAAGCTCTCTTTATAGTGAGTCATGTCCTAACTATTGGGACGCATACGATGACCAACAATGTGATTTAGATCCTCAGTATGGCCCTTTCTGCCCTGGTTATAGACAACAAGAAGACGTAGGCTACTTTCAAGAAGATCAATTTGATTATGGTTACGAAGAAGAAGAACAGTTTGGTTATGAAGAAGAGCCAATGTTTGAAGAATTTGTTTTTGAGTTTGACGAACAGCACTTTGAAGAACAAGATTTTATATTTGAAGAAGAAATAATCTTTGAAGAAATGTTTTATCAAGATGATTTTACAGATCCATTTCCTTTAATACCAAATTTTGAAATGCCACGTGAAGAAATATTTATTCCTGTTGAGGATTTAATTATTGAAGAGTTTATCTTTCAAGAAACATTTCTAGTAGAAGACTTTAGAGAACCCGAAACTTTTATTGAGCTAGAGACTATTGAAGAATTAGAAGAATGGTTTGAAGAAGAAACTAGAAGAGAGGAAGAGGTTGCAATATTAGAAGAACCAGAAGAAGAATTTATAGAAGAAATTTTTGAAGAAGAGGCGGTTGAGGAAGTTTTTGAGGCTATAGAAGAAAGACTAGCTGAAGCTGAAATAGAAGAAGAAAGAATGGAGAGAGAAGAGATTATAGAAGAAGAAGTATTTGAAGAAGAGTTTCAAGTTGCTGAAAGAGAAAATACAAAAGGCGAAAGATCAATTAGTAGAGAAGTAGCTTTAAAGGTGGTTGCATCTACAATAAGAACTGCAAATCAAAGTGTTAGCGGTACTAATTCTGGTAACTCTATACACGCTACAGGCAATAGCGTAGCTTCTGGAAATGCTGTAAGTAACTCATCTAACGCTGGTTTTAGTACAAGCAGCTCTCCTAGTATTTCAGATCAGTTTGCATCTTCTGCTGCCCAAACCAATCAAGTTCTTGATATGAGTAGCATGTCTGTTTCAGATACTTCTTTTAGCTCAACCTCTGTAGAAACAGAAACAATAACAACAGAGGTAACAGTTGCTAACGTAACAACAGAAACAACGCAAGATCAGATGGATACATCTATTGCATCTGTTGATTCTGAATCAGAAACTACTGTTGAAAATATTATTGCTCAAAACTTACAAACAGCTCAAGAACAGGTTGCGGCGCAACAAAAAGAAACGGGTGAGTATGGATCTGAAAACGCTATTATAGCGGTTATGGGTTTTTTACCAGGTTTTAATACTTATAGAGTAGTAAGCATGCCTAAAAAAGAATTTTGGTATGAGCCTAAAAGCATTTATACTAATAGCAACCTTTCAGATAATACTGCGGCTTTTTATGGGCTAGCAGGACAGAGTATAAAAACTTTGACTGAATTAAAACAAATGCAGCCAACTCTTTAGGAGGTTTAAATGAATTGGTTTGAAAACAAAACAACGCAACTCATAGCTCTTGTTGGTATTGTTACAACGCTTGCTGGCTTTGGCTATCAAGGCGCTCAGTATGTTAACAGATTAGATAACCTAGAAGCGAAGATAGGCGGTATAGGTGATACCAAACAAAAACAAAAAGTTATTGAGGAAAGATTTGCAGGTATAGAAAAGTCTGTACAGTATTTAGAAAAACAAATAGACGGCATTTCTGTTCCAGATGTTACTGAAATAAAAACAGATATAGCTACAAT
>WLWF01000290.1_pt1 | contig 49750 bp, 43 predicted proteins | sample 6718331 | NCBI WGS metagenome assembly WLWF01 (sample SAMN12718692, study PRJNA515312) | sponge metagenome | isolation source: marine sponge | host: Mycale hentscheli | place: New Zealand: South Island, Marlborough, Capsize Point | collected 2003-05-01 | reverse complement strand
CCTTGAATCCAGCCCGTTGATGGGCTTCCTGAAGGGCGCTTGCTCGCTCACGTCGCGCACTTTCTTCAGCCGTCAGCCTGGAGGGCATGCCCACCATGGTCTGCCAATTGCGCCCCCAGAGCCGCAGGGCAGTGCCGTTGGCATAGGTCAGCAGCGGGTCAGCACTGTGGTCATGAGCCAACACAGCGATAGAACTCGCGAAAACCTCTTGCGCTGCTGTGCGATGGAACTGAATGTCCTGATCACCCACCAGTAGGGGTTGAGCAAAGGCCCGTTGATAGGAGATCAGCAAGCGGTTGATTAACGCCTGGGTGTCGGGCCTCAACCAAGGCGCTGTGGTGCTTGAAATCATGCCCGTCATGGCTTAATTCCCCGCTGCCATCGCCTCCAACATCGCCTGTTGCGCCATGGCTTGTCCCTGGTCGCGGAGGTGCTGCAAGAACCGGGGCTTGGCCTCCGGAAAGCGGGGCTCTTCAGCGAGAGGCAGTTCACCTGCAGCGTCCAGTCCCGTGTCCCCTTCCATCGCTGGGGTGATCACCACCAGGTCTCCGTCGAGTCCAGCGTCATAACGCCACCAAAGCGTTGGATCGAGAACTGCGGGATGGGGAGGATTGAGTTCGCTGCTGCTGGCGTCGATCGCAAGCGCTTCTGCGTTGCCGTTCTGGTTTGCGCTCTCCGCAATGGCTTGTAGGCGATACGCCGCCAGGTCTTCCAGCAACTTGGCTCGCGTGCGACCGCGCAGCTGAAACAGCACAAACGGATCTTCACTGAACCGTTCTCCCATCAAGAAGTAAACGGCGCTGATGTGCTTACAAGGGTTGGCTTTGTCTGGACAGCTGCATTCGCTCCTCACCTCTTGAAGCTTGAAGGGGAACAGACGCCGACCACTGGCAGCGAAGGCCCGTTCGATGTCGGCTGGCATGATCCCGGCCAAGAGTTGAGCGGACCAGCGGGCCTTCATCGTGAGCGCTTCGAGCACATAGCGCCAGTCCTCATCTTTGAGAACGTCGAGCCAGAGCTTCACCTTGTAGGGATCTTCGTCGGTGCCCTGAACGCGGGCATGCACCCGCCTGCCTTCAAAACGAATGGAGGTCACATGACCTTCACGGGCGTAGGCCCAAGCCCGTTCCAAGCGCTTCTTGAAGCGGTAGGAATTGATCAGCTCCATCCATTGCTCAACCCACCAGGGTTGCTGGGAGAGACCGTCGTCACTCATCGATGTGTTGATGCCGCCTGGTGGGGTGATGCTCATGTTGAGGTGTCCTCCAGGCTCACGAGCTCTTTGAGCTGTCCCATCTCAAGGCCTCCAAGCCAGTCTTCGCCGGAGCCAATGATGTCTTCAGCCAGCCTTGATTTCTCGCGGATCATTCGGTCAATTTTCTCTTCGACGGAGCCGCTGGTAATGAACTTATGCACCATCACCCGGTTCGTTTGTCCGATGCGATACGCACGGTCTGTGGCTTGATTTTCAACGGCGGGGTTCCACCAGCGGTCGATGTGAAAAACGTGGCTGGCGCGCGTGAGGTTGAGGCCGACGCCGCCAGCTTTGAGTGACAGCAGGAAAAGCTGCGGCCCGCGCGGATCCTCCTGGAAGCGATCCACCATGGCTTGCCGTTCCGTTTTGCTGGTGCTGCCGCTGAGGAAGGGCACTTCACTGCGCCAGCGTCGCTGCAAATAATCCTGGAGCAACTTGCCCCATTCCGCGAACTGGGTAAACAGCAAGGCTCGATCCCCTGCTTCAACCACCTCGTCAAGAATTTCTTCGAGGCGCTGGAGCTTCACGGACCGCTTGAGGAAATCCTCGCTGGCGCCCTGTTCCTTGAGGGCAAGGGCCGGGTGGTTACAGATCTGCTTGAGCTTGGTGAGCAGCCCCAACACCTGACCATGACGTTTGCCGCGAGGGGCGCGGGCAATGGCATCCAAGGTGTCTTCAACGGTTTTCGCATACAGCGACTTCTGCTCTTTGCTCAGACCCACCCATTCGCTCAATTCCACCTTCTCGGGCAGATCCGAGATGATCGCTTTGTCGGTTTTCAGGCGTCTGAGGATGAACGGTCCCACCCGGGCTTTGAGGTCGCGGAGCGATGACAGGTCTCCATAACGCTCAATCGGCATGCGGTAGCGATGTCGGAAGAATTCCTCTTCTCCCAGCACCCGTGGGTTGAGAAAGTCCATCAGGGCCCAGAGCTCACTGACCCGGTTTTCGACAGGTGTACCGGTGAGAGCGATCCGAAAACGGCTGTTCTTTTTCGGACGGGCCAGGTCACGGGCGGCTTGGCTTTGCTTCGCGGAAGGGTTCTTAATCGCCTGCGCTTCATCGATCACTAGACCCTGCCAATCGTGGCTTTCCAGCAGTTCGCTGTCGCGTTGCAACAGGCCGTAGCTGGTGAGCACGAGATCCACATCCTTCAGCGCCTTCTTCAGGGCTGCTGGGGTGCTGGGGCGTTTTGGACCGTAGTGCTCATGCACCTTGAGCTCGGGTGTGAACGCTGTTGCCTCCCGCTTCCAGTTGGTGAGCACGGATGTGGGTGCAATCAAAAGCACCGATCGCTTGAGCTCGTTTTCTGCCTTGAGGTGTTGCAGAAAGGCCAGCAGTTGGATGGTTTTGCCGAGGCCCATGTCATCGGCCAAGCAGGCGCCTTGGTCGAAACGATGCAGGAAGGCAAGCCAGCCGAGCCCTCGCTCTTGGTAGGGCCTGAGTTGACCTGAAAATCCTTCGGGGGCGGGGAGGGGGTCTGGCGCTTTTTGCTGGTGGTATTGCTCCAGCACGGCTTGTAGCCGCGGACCGGCATCAAATTGATGCACCGGCAGGCGCATCATCGTGTCGCCTTCGGTGGCCGTGAGCCGAAGCGCGTCGTCGAGGCTTAGGTCTGGATTGGCGGCGCAGAAGCGCTCAGCATTTTTGAGGTCATTGGGGCGTAGTTCGATCCAAGCCCCTTTGTGACGCACCAGAGGGCTGCGCTTTCCCGCCAGTCGCTCAAGCTCGCGCAAGGTCAGCGTCACCCCGCCGATCATCAGCTCCCAACTCCAGTCGAGATTTTCACCGAGCGTGAAGCCTCGCGAGCGCTCCGAGAGCTCTGCCTGGATGGCGAGGCCAAGCCGGCTGGCCAACCCTCCCGAGAGGCTTGGTGGTAGGTCAACGCCAACACCCACATCCCGCAGTTGTCTGGCTGCTGTGCGCACCAAAACAAACGCTTCAGCGGGTGTGAGCTGCATGCTCTCTGGTGTGGCGCTATCCAATCCGCGCTCAATCGGCTGGAACACGGTCAGCGCTCGGCCCATGCCCTCGAGCAAGACTTCGCTGGGGTGATCCACCTTGACTTCCCCAAGCTGGAGACCGCTGGGGCCTGCCGCCCAGGCCGCCCCCGCGGGCAGCTTGAGGGTTGGGTCAGCTTCCGCTTGCAGAAAGAAGCGCAGTGGCCAGAGCTCCTCATCGTCCGCTGGTGTTGCCAGTTCCAAGCAGGCACGGGCTGCTGCCACATTTCCAGCCACCCCTTCACGCCAATGATTGCTGGCGGTGGCTAAGCGTTCGGTCTCCTCATCATTGAGTTGAATCACCCCTGTCTCTGAGCTCAACGCCTCCTCCCAGGCGCGGAGCAGGGGATCCAATCCGTCATGGTCAGGGGTGAAGCCCTTGCGCAGTTGCGCGTCCATCAGGTCGGCCAACAGCGTGGCAACCCGGAGTCGTCCGCTGCGCGGCCGGCAGCAAGCCACTGGATTCGCGGCGCGCATGGCTTCTGGTCTGAGCCTGGTGATTCGGTTGCTGCGTTTGCCGGTTGGTTCTCGCCAAGGCAAGGCACAGGTGGCAACGAGAGGGAGTCCTGAGGCCAGGTCCTCAAGACGGCGCCGGTCCTCTTCCCGGTTCAGGAGTGGCACCCAGCGGGCGCGATGGGGATAGCCCTCGCCCTTGCTCAGCTCCACCTGCGGCAGCCAGCGGCTGCGGGCGACGAGGCTGAGGGACCAACGCTGCATGTGACTCCACCAGCGCAACTCATCAGCCAGATCCGGATGTCGTCCGGAAAGAGGAAGACTGGAGAGCCAGGCGGTGGCTGCCATCGGCTCAATCGCCAGGCCCTGCACCTGCCAAGGCCACCACTCTGTTTGTTTGGGGATGGGTTCTCCAGCTTGCAAGGGGAGGCCTGTCCAGCCCGGTTCTTCAGTGCTGCTGGTCTCTGTTCCGCGCTTCTTTCGGGGCTTCACGCTGCGGCTCGGCAGGGTGAGGCATGCCGTGGCATCAATGATGCCGTCGGGCAAGAGATCCCGTTCCGTCAGCAAGGCACGGAGATCGTCTGGGCTGAGGGTGAAGGGATGAAGCGCAGGGGTCGTCGTTGGGCCAGCAGGCTCGGCAACGCGCCAGGTGTCAGCCCACACCAAAAGGGCAGCTCGTCCAGAGCTGCTAGGAGTACGAATGGCCGGAAGCCAGGTGGCGTGCAGCAGGCTCATGGCCGCGACGCAGAAAACATGCGTTGGGTTCCGTAAAGCACGAGTGCGCTGCCGACCAACGGCAACCACCCAATGAGGAGATCCAATACCAATATTGCCAGGGCATCGGCCCCTGCCAAGGGGGAAGGTAACGACATTCCCAGGCTTCGTAACCCACAGACCGCTCCAACGAGCCCGGCCCGTAAGTGGGAGTCGTTGGAGTCAACGCGTTCTAGGTGGAAGGCCAGAAGGCCATAAAACAATCCGCAGCCACCGGATCGCACGGCCATTTCAAGTCCAAATGGAAGGCTAAAAAGCCCGGCCGTTAGCCCAGCAAGGCAGGCCCAGCCCAGGGAGAGGCGGCGCAGTCGATCGCGGCTGTCGGTGGAAGGAGACGGTGCGACGACGGGGCGCGGCGGCTCAGGGGCGATCATGACCGTTCTATCTGCTGTTTACGCGGAATCCGCCATGGCTGTTGCACGTTCGTCGCGATCCGCTGCTGCCACCCCCCGCACTGGTGCTGAGATTCGGGCGGCATTCCTGAGCTTCTACGAGGCGCGGGGCCACAAGGTGATGGCAAGTGCCTCCTTGATTCCTGAGGATCCAACGGTGTTGCTCACCATTGCGGGGATGTTGCCGTTTAAGCCGGTCTTCCTTGGGCAGCAGAAGCGACCAGCTCCGCGAGCCACCAGTAGCCAAAAGTGCATTCGCACCAACGACATCGAGAACGTGGGCCGTACGGCGCGGCATCACACGTTTTTTGAGATGCTCGGCAACTTTTCGTTTGGCGATTACTTCAAGCAGCAGGCGATTGAGTGGGCCTGGGAGCTGAGTACGGATGTCTTTGGTATCGATCCGAAGCATTTGGTGGTGAGTGTCTTCCGTGAAGACGATGAGGCGGAACAGATTTGGCGCGATGTGGTGGGGGTGAACCCCAAGCGGATCATCCGCATGGATGAAGCCGACAACTTTTGGGCCTCTGGCCCGACCGGGCCCTGTGGCCCTTGTTCGGAGATTTACTACGACTTCAAGCCCGAACTTGGTGACGAAGGAATTGATCTCGAGGACGACGACCGCTTCATCGAGTTCTACAACTTGGTGTTCATGCAATACAACCGCGACGCTGAGGGCACCCTCACGCCGCTTGCGAACAGGAACATCGACACCGGTCTGGGCCTGGAGCGGATGGCTCAGATTCTGCAGAAGGTGCCCAATAACTACGAAACCGATCTGATCTTTCCGTTGATCCAGGCTGCGGCCGATCTGGCGGGGGTCGACTACCACCAGCTCGACGACAAGGGAAAAACGTCGCTCAAGGTGATCGGCGATCACAGCCGGGCGATCACGCAGCTGATTTGTGATGGCGTTACGGCGAGCAACCTGGGCCGCGGCTACATCCTGCGCCGTCTCTTGCGCCGGGTGGTGCGGCACGGCCGTTTGCTGGGCATTCACAAGCCTTTTCTTGTCACGATGGGAGAAGCTTCGATCGCCCTTCTCCAGGACGCCCACCCCTCGGTGCTTGAGCGCCAGGAGGTGATCTTGGCCGAGCTTCAGAGGGAGGAGTCGCGCTTTTTGGAAACCCTGGAGCGTGGGGAGAAGTTGTTGGCAGATGTTCTGGAGAGCAAGCCCAAACAGATCAGTGGTGCCCAAGCGTTTGAGCTCTACGACACCTATGGCTTCCCTCTGGAGCTCACCCAGGAAATTGCCGAAGAGCAAGGCCTCGATGTTGACCTGGCTGGATTCGAGCAGGCGATGGAGCAACAGCGTCAGCGGGCGAAGGCCGCGGCGGTCAGTATCGATCTCACGCTCCAGGATGCGATCGATCAAGTGGCAGCTGATCTCAATGCCACAGCATTTGAGGGATATGAACTGCTAACGCCGACCAACAGCAGCGTGCAGGCCTTATTGGTTAATGGCGAAGCTGCTACATCCGCCTCGGATGGTGATGCGGTGCAGGTGGTGTTGGACCGCACCCCTTTTTATGGAGAGGGAGGTGGTCAGGTGGGTGATCGCGGCCTTTTGGTGAGTGATGGCCGGGATGGCAACGGCTTGATTGTCGTGATTGAGGGCGTTAGCCGCAACCGTGGGGTGTTCGTCCACAGCGGCAGGGTTCAGCGTGGCCGCCTCGAGGTTGGTGATCTGGTGCATGGTCAAGTGGATCGCGCCTGCCGCCGTCGTGCCCAGGCGAATCACACGGCGACACATCTGCTGCAAGCAGCCTTAAAGCAGGTGGTGGATCCGGGAATAGGTCAAGCCGGATCGCTCGTTGATTTTGAGCGACTGCGTTTTGATTTCCACTGCTCAAGGGCCGTGAAACCTGGCGAACTTGAGCAGATCGAGACCTTGATCAATGGTTGGATCAGCGATGCGCACGGTCTTGACGTCAATGAGATGGCCATTGATGAAGCGAAGGCGGCTGGTGCCGTGGCGATGTTTGGCGAGAAGTATGCCGATGTGGTTCGCGTGGTTGATGTTCCCGGCGTGTCGATGGAGCTTTGTGGTGGCACACACGTGAGCAACACGGCTGAGATTGGTTTGTTCAAGATCGTGAGCGAGAGTGGTGTTGCGGCTGGGATCCGCAGAATTGAAGCGGTGGCGGGTGCTTCTGTGCTGGCCTATCTCAATGAGCGTGAGGCCGTGGTGAAGCAGCTTGGTGATCGCTTTAAGGCACAACCCGGCGAGATCGTTGAGCGCGTGTCGGCATTGCAGGAGGAGCTGAAGAGCAGCCAAAAGGCGTTGACTGCGGCCCGGGCTGAATTAGCTGTCGCCAAGTCGGCGGCCATGGCTACCCAAGCTGTAGCGGTTGGTGATTATCAGCTGTTGGTGGCTCGCCTTGATGGTGTGGATGGTGATGGATTGCAAGGCGCCGCTTTGGGATTACTCGACCAGTTGGGCGACGCCTCGGCTGTTGTGCTGGGAGGTTTGCCTGACCCGAGCGACCAAGGGAAAGTGATTTTGGTGGCAGCTTTTGGCAAAGCCGTCATCGCTTGTGGTCAGCAGGCGGGCAAGTTCATTGGCTCGATTGCCAAGCTTTGCGGTGGTGGCGGAGGTGGCCGCCCGAATCTGGCTCAGGCGGGTGGCCGTAATGGTGGTGCCCTCGATGGAGCCTTAGAGGCGGCTAGTGCGGACTTAAAACAACATTTGGGATGATTTTCTGAGGCTCTCTCTTGAGAATCGTTCAAGGTGCTGTTTGTCGTCAGCGGGATCTCATTGCTTTCCCCCGTTGGTGAGAGACGTCTTGTTTTTGAACGAATAGAGCAAGTCCTCGAGGCCCTGCTAGGTGCGCTTGTTGAGGCCTTTCAATGTTCTGGCCTGAGGGGCAGTTTGAGTTCCTTGCGCCACTCTTGTAGGGGCCGTTCCCAGCCTTCTTCTAGTTTTCGGCCCACAACGAGCTCAGCATCAAGTCCCATCTGGAAACCATGGGCGAGTGCGCGCAGAAGCGGCTCAAGTGGATCATCATTTTGCAGGCTGCTAAGCATGGATCCGAAAATCAGCATCACCGCAAGAGGAGAGCGGTTCTGAGCCAGGTTGAAGCCCTGAAGGCCTATTTCGCTGATGCCATCAACCCCAAATCCTGTGAGTACATGAACAATGTCGTGGGTCTCTTTGAGCCGGTGAATCACGAATTCGTTTTCGTTGGTCACTGGCGAGGGATCAATCAGGGTGTCGGGAGTGATGCCCTGGTTGATCAGCTGATCGGCATAGCAACGTCCGAGGCTGCCTTCAGGCAGGGTTTGCAATTTTTGTAGATCAATCCGAGCCGGTCTCCAGCCTTCGTCGACGAGGGCTTTGAACTGACTATTTGAGAGCAGGTGTCGCACGGTTTGTTCACCTAGCGGACCATCTTTGACGCTGTTCGATACTGCAAAGATGCTGTCAAGTGAGCTTGGGTCTTTGAGAAATGTGGCCAAGCCGGCCACCATTTTCAGGCTCTGAAGTCGTTCGTGCAATTTCAGTTTCATTGCAATAATGTAGATGTTTCAGTTTCTGTATCTTATCTTATCTTGGCGGGGTCAATTTAGCTGTAAATGTAATGGTTCTAGTAAGGATTTATCGTTTAAATTTTGGTTGGCTCTTTGCGGGGACGGCTCAAAAGGAAGATCTGAAAAAGGCCTGAAACTTGATGAATTACTGATATATGTGTTGCCTGATGGCCTTGAGCCTCTAAGGCAATCAATAGGCTTGTCAGAGCACTTTGCTGATTGATCTCCGTCGTTTTCTTGAAGCGGCACTTAACGATCATGTTCACCTTCCTGTGGGGCGATTTAGCGTCTGGCCTTCATTCGCTCCTTGATGAACTCGCATCAGGGAAGTCAAGGCGCGCACGGATGCTGGCCAACTGCTGGGCCGCGGTCTGGAAGCCACCAGCTTCCGTTTGTAGGTGGTTAATGCAACGCTCCAATTGGAGGATGTTGCCCTCTGACAGCGCTTGGATGGAGTCCAGGAGCAGCATTGTGATCTGATTGCCTTGCCTGCAGCGTGCGCTGCTGAGGGCGAGCATTTCAAGAGCAAGATCGCCATCAAAGAGGGCCAAGCGCAGCAAGGCATCGGCATTGACTCGGATGATCTCCGCGGGACCGTTTTGCACGCGCACCGTTGCGCAATGGCGATTGTCCCCTGATAGCCCCATCTCCCCTAGCAGTTCACCTGGCTTGATCCGGGCTAATTCACGTTGGGCTCCAATTTCGACACTCAGCTCTCCGCTCAGCAGCAGCAGAATGTCATCGGCATGCTCCTGCTCCTCTATCACGACATCTCCGCTCGCAAATTGCAGGGATTCGGCTTTCAGTTCTTTGAGATGAGTAACCAGCAACTGGCTCAGTCGCGGATGGACGCCCAGCATGGTGTGATAACTCATTGGCTTCCTCTGCTCTAGCGGTTGCGGCCTATGTCCGCATCGTTGATGGAATCACTCAATCTGTTGATCCTGTTGGCGCTTGCGCATTTCGTCTGTGATTTTGTGTTGCAGAGCGACCGCATGGCAGTGGAGAAGATTCCTGGCCGTGATGAGACGCTCCATTGGAGTTGGTGGCTGGGCTCTCACGCTTCCACCCATGGGCTTGCCGTTGCACTTCTCACGGGTGTCCCCCTGCTGGGGCTGTTGGAAACGCTGCTGCACGCCATCATTGATTGGTTGAAGATTCGTTATCGCTTCACTCTTTCTTTGGATCAGAGCCTTCATTTGCTCTGCAAGCTGATTTGGGTGTTGCTTTTGATCCAGTTCTGAGATGTCTACCTTTTCTGTCACTGCATTGGCTGAGATGCAGATGTTTGAGTCTCTAGAACACGACCAGCTGATGCAATTGCTCGATCGGCATCGCGAGTCGTCCCATCAGCCAGATCAAGTGATCGTGATGGAACAAGACTGGGGAGAATCTGTGTTCTTGCTTCGCTCCGGCCTAGCCAAAGTGCGGACCTACACCATGGACGGTGATGAGGTGGTGATGTCGCTGCTTGGTGCTGGTGATGTCTTTGGGGAAATGGCTGCTCTCGATGGTGCGGTGCGTTCCGCTGATGTGGTGGCTCTTACTCCTCTTTGTTTGGTCAAGCTCCGTGCGGCACCATTTGCGGCACTGCTGGCGAAACAGGCAAGCTTCGCCTTGGCGCTTGCACGCTTAGAGGCCGCGCGCTTGCGTGATCTCAACAGGAGATTTGCGCTTCAAAGTGCGGATGCCACGTCCCGACTGCTGGATGCTTTGGCCTATCTCGCCCGCAAGAATGCTGGCTCCGACGCTGATCCTCAGGCTCTCATTCCCCCGCTTGCTCAGCGAGAACTCGCCTTGTTGGCTGGTTTGGCTCGCGAAACGGCGTCTCGCACCCTCAGCAAGCTTCGCCAAAGAAACATTGTTGCCGAAGAGGATGGCGGCTTACGGCTTGTGGACTTACAGCCGCTGCAGAAGCGTGGACTGCTCGACTGAACGATCGGTCTGCTGAGACGGGTTAAAAGCGGAATCGGACCTTGCCGTAGAGCCCGTTACCGAGCAGCCAGTCGTCCCAAATCTCTGTGTTGTTGTCTGCATTGAATTGGTCAATCCAGCCGAGCTCCACGCTCCAGTGCTGGCCATTGAGCCAACGCAGCAACATCCCTCCAGATCCGATCGTGTCAGAAATGGTGATGTCATCGCGATTGGTTGAGATGCCTCCCATCCCAATGAAAGGCACGAGTTGAAAGGCGTTTTGATCTTTTTGCCAGAAGGTCCAGCTCAGCTCAGTGCTGGCCAGCCAGCCATTGTCTCCGCTGATCAACGTTCCCGGTAAACCACGGAGGCCTGTGTCGCTCCCCAGGGAAAACCCCATATCGTTCGTGAGCTCATTGAAGGAAATCTGGCCAGCGGCCCTTAAGGAGAGTTGCAGGGTTCTGCTCAGCGACCAGCCGTTGGTCAAAATTCCGCCGAGAGCCCTGGATTCACCGGGATTCACTCCAAAAAAGGCCAGATTGCTCAACTCATCGGCTGAGCTGAAACCGGCAATCCCTTGCAGGCCATAGACCTGGCCAGACCAGGCCCATGAGCCGTATTGCCCGCCATTGCCGATTCCTAGGCGTAGGTAGCCAGTGGTGAGATCCCCATCAAGACCTCCCCCCAAGATGAATGGGAAGGATTGATCATTGAGGTAACTGTTGTTGTGGTTGGCGCTGACGCCAGCAAAGGCATACCAACTCTGGTTGTCGTTTTCCGCAAAGGTCCATTGGAATTGCCCCAAGCCTTGATACTGACGAAAGCTCAGGCCATGGGACAGCCCGCTCGCTTCCACAAAGTTGCGACGACTTGCGCCAAAGGAGCCCGTGAAGCTGATGGTGTCGGCCAGGGGGAGGGTGTAACTGATTGACCCAATGCCAGCTCCAAATTCAGGATCGCTATCGGCATTCCCTTCTCCGTACAGCTGAAGCACGTCCCCGTCCATCAGAACGTGCTGCTTCTGAAGAATCGCGAGAGCTCTCCATTCCCCACTTCCGGCGTTGCCGTCATTGCGCAAACTCAGATCGCCGCGCCAGGGGTGAGTGGGAGGGGTCACGGTGATGCGCAGCACCGCTTGGGTGGGATCGCTAGCCAGCTTCCCCAGGCTCCCAGAAATGCTTCCAACCACTTGTTGTTGTTTGAGTTGGCGAAGGCGGGTTTGAAGTGCTGGAAGTTGTAATGGCTGCTGAATCAGGTTCGCGAGAGCTTTGCGCACGCGCCGTTCGAGAGCAGGCGTTGTCGCCTCCACATGGAGTTCGACCAATCGCCCCGTCACCACGACCAGGCGCCCTGGGGCTGGCTCCGTTTCTACGTACACGCGCGAGTTGACGTAGCCATCGCGCTGTAGTCGCGCTGTTAGTGCTTCAGCGCAGCGCTGCAGGCTGAGGGAAGGACTGCTCTCCGAGCAGGTGCTGAGGATGTCAGCGAGTTGTTTGGAGTCGTAGGGGGCTGATCCTCCGACGGGTGGGGACCACGGTGCTGTCGTTTGTTCCTGGGGCTTGGGCTGTTGTGGTTGTTGCGGTTCTTGTAGGGAGGCTGGATCAAGGGGAACGTCGCCCGCAGGAGGGGAGGGGGGCCGCTCGGTGGGGATGGGTTCAGGGATGCGGACGGGACCAGGCTGCAGTGGCGGGGCAACCAGTTGCGCCAAAAGCAGCAGCATGGAGGGATCGGCGTTTAACGCTCGGGAAGATTAGTGATTTTCGGGAAATATGCCTAGGGTGAAGCGCTGTTTATTTGGAATCATCGACCCACATGTTTGCTCTGGAGCCTTCAATGAAAAGGGTGATGCTGCCACTGTTGCTATTGGCGTCCCTTCAGGCTCCAGCTGCTCGTGCTGAGGTCAAGGCTGGCCAGGGTCTTGGCAGCCGGGTGAACGGAGTGGAGGGGGGAAGCTGCAGGGCCGGCCTGTGCCGGATTGATGGTGGAAGTGATTCGGGTCGGAATCGGTTTCACCGACTCAGTCGCTTTGACACCCGCGGTGCGATCCAAGGGGTGGAGATTCAGAGCGATGGCATTCGCAATTTGGTCTTGGGTGTCACGGCTGCTGAGGGCAGTTTTATTGATAAGACCGTTTCGCTCACGGCTCCGGCCCATCTTTTTTTGCTGTCGCCTGGCGGCATCCAATTGATGCCTGGTGGCACATTCCTGCAGGTTCCTCAGCTCACGTTGAGCACAGCCACGCAACTGCATTTTCCTGGTGGCGTCTTTGATGTCTTCAGCACTCCCCAGGCCGATCTCTCTCTTTTAAGGGGTGATCCATTTCCAGGACGGTTGGGCCTGCGCGGCTCTCTTACCGGACAAGACCGGCCATGGATTCGCATGGATGGTATCCGCATCGATGTGGAGGAGTCCTTGCTGGTCGATGCGCCTCAAGGCCGCATCGACATCACCGCGAGCCAGCTGTCGGCAAGCAATCCCGAAGGCGATGGTGGTTCGATCGCGCTAACGGCCGATCTCATCAAGGTGGGTTCCGATTCTCAGCTATTGGCAACCGGGCAGCGCAATGGCGGTGAGGTTTTGGTGGGTGGTAGCTGGCAAAACAGCGATGACACGGTGCGTCAGGCCGTGCAGACCTGGATGCAGCCAGGATCTTTGGTGGATGCCTCCTCAACCGGCGAAGGCAAGGGCGGCACCGTTGTGATCTGGAGTGATCTGAATAACTCGTCTGGTGGCACCGTTGCCGAAGGCACATTCCTGGCAACCGGTGGCCCACTCGGGGGTGATGGCGGCCGGGTGGAAACCTCTGGGGCGATGCTGATTGCAAGTCCCGAACGGGTTGATGTCAGCTCTGTTGATGGACTTGCTGGTGAGTGGTTATTGGATCCTTATGACATCACGATCAGCGCTATCACGGGGACCATCCCTCCATCTCCAGGCTCAGGCAATGATGTGTTGTTCACGTCGACTGATCAGCGATCAGAAATTGGCACTCAAGATTTACTGAATTCACTGCAGACGAATAACGTTCGCGTTGTTACTGGAGATGGAGATCCCAACCAAGGCGGCAATATCACTTGGCAAGCAGGTGCTGTTCTCGATTACTCCTCGGTTGCTTTTAATCTCGCCCTCGATGCGTCGGGGTACATCGAGCTCGGCTCCGACATCAAGACGGGCTCCGGAGGGTTAACGCTCAATGCTGGAGCCGGCTTCGTGGAGGGAACCGCGGGGACGAACTTGATCCTGAATGGAGACCTCAAGATTTCCACGGGTGACGTCAATATCGGAACACCTTCTGGTGGCTCTGAGGCTTTGGCCTCAACCCTATCCGGGATAGGTAACCTCACCAAACTCGGCAACGGACGTCTGATCTTGTCCGGCAACAACACCAGTTGGACAGGTAACACCACTGTTTCAGCTGGCGCTCTTCGGGTGACGACAGCAAACGCTTTGGGCACAAATGCAGCACCTACGGTTGTTGAATCAGGCGCATCGTTGGAGCTCAGTGGTGGTATCACGTTGGATGAGCCAATCACTCTGGAAGGTGGTGTGCTTCGTAATTGGTCGGGGAACAACACGCTCAAGCAGACGCTGACGCTCAACGGCAGTTCGACCATCGACTTGAAGCAAGATCAGCTGAGCCTGAGTCCGACTAGTGGTGATGCTGTGAAGGTAACGCCTGCTTCAACGGCCTTTAACTCCAACCTTGCGGTGGAAGGACAGGGTGATTTGTTGGTTACAGCGCCACTTAATCTCAAAGATGGACAATCTACAAAAACTTTTGGAGCTTTAGTTTTCAATGGTCCAGGAGAAGCACGGTTTCAAGAGACGTTGTCGCTAAAACGTCTCGGAGCTTCGGGGAGTGGAACGGTTTGGCTGGATCAGCCAGTGGGATCTGACGTCTTTACGGGTGCTGATGATTTTGTAATCGGTCTAGATAACGCGACATTGCGGCGAGACGTCACCGAATCGATTGCTAATTCTGAGCTTCAGCTGGGTGCGGGCGGAGGAGTGATCAGTGTTCAGGGTTCTGCTTCAACACTGACTTGGGATGCTGCCATCTCTGGGAGTGGCGACTTGACCAAAGAAGGTGCCGGAACGCTTCGCCTTGCCCCATCCGCAAACATCACCTATACCGGCGCGACGTTTGTGAAAGCGGGAACGCTCGATGTTCTGTCGTCCTCGCCCACAACGGCAACTTGTTCGGGGACTGGATCATCCAATCTTTGTGCTGCCACCCCAACCCCAACTCCAACTCCAACCCAAACTCCAACCCCAACCCCAACCCCAACGCCAACACCTGACCCAACGCCAGAACCCACACCCACACCCGCTCCAGATCCAACGCCCGAGGTTGATCCAACGCCAGAACCTACGTCTGATGCTGGCAATGATGAGCGTGATCGCTCCGAGCCATTGGTTGCATTGGATGCGCAGGCTGAGGTTCCCGTTCTTCAGCTTGTTCCACAGGATCAACGTCAAGGCACTAGCGCCGATCAGGGTCCTTCTGTGACCAACGGTCAAGCTGTTGCCATTGAGTCTTCAAATGCCTCCATTCCTGTAGCTGTTGATTTTTCAGCGACAAGCGTTGAAGTTGCTGCGTCTTCTGATGCTCAGGCCCCAGCGCTGGCGACCGGTCCGGTTCAGACGGTCCTCCCCGAAGCGCAGGCTGGGCTGCAACTTCAAGGGTCCGATGCTCAGGCCACCCTTCGTGCTGTGGCAGCCCTTGGACTCGATGAAAGCCTCGATGGGTTCGTTCCGGAGTCTCCATCTGTGGGGACCATCCAGCAGGCGTTAGTGGAGGTGCAACAAAAAAAAGAGAGTGGGCTAGCTGTTGTTCCGGCTGTGCTTCGCGTGAATTTCACCGAGGCTCAATCCGGATTTTTGGACCTCACCTTGGTCCCTCCAAATGGTGCTGTTCAGGCCAGGCGAATCGAGGTGTCTAGGGCACGCTTTGCTGATTTGTTGAAGGATCTGTATCGGCAGTTATCCCGACAAGAGTCGTTGGATGTGGGAAATCCCCAGTCGGCATCGCGGCAATTGCACGAGCTGCTGATTGCACCGCTGCAAGCGAGTTTGGATGCTGCTGGCATCACCACTCTCTTGATTGCGGCCGATCAGGGCCTCCAAGCCGTCCCCTTTGCAGCATTGAGTGATGGAGTCAGTTATTTCGGAGATCGTTATGGGTTTGCCCTTTCACCTTCGTTGGCCCTAACCGACTTGGGCGCATCACAACGTTCACGTGGTCTTCTTGCCATGGGCGCTTCTGAATTTGAGACGTTGGCACCGCTTCCGCTCGTGCCTCAGGAGCTCAGCAAGATTCGTGATTCCGCTACGACCGATCGCTATCTCAACGATGGGTTTACGCCGCGCTCCTTTCTCGATCGAGCCGCTGATCCTCGCTATTCACGCGTTCACGTGGCCTCCCATGCTGATTTCCGACCCGGAGGCCCAGCGAAATCTGTTCTCTATACAGGCGAGGGACCGATGTCGATGGCTGACTTCGCCCAACTGCGTCGTCAGCGACGTGATGTTCCTCTGGATCTAGTTGTGCTCAGTGCTTGTCGCACCATGCTGGGCGACAAAGACAGTGAGTTGGGTTTTGCTGGCTTGGCTTTACAGGCTGGAGCTCGCAGTGCCATCGGCACACTCTGGTATGTCGATGATGTGGTGACGTCTGCATTTTTTGTGCAGTTTTATCGTTTCCTTGCTCAAGGTGTTCCCAAGGCAGCAGCTTTGCAGCGCACCCGACAAGTCTTTGCTTTGGGATCGGTTTCCTTGAAGGGTGATCAGGTGATTGGAGATGGCGGGGAGCCTTTGCTTCAGGATCTTGATCAGTCCCAGCGCCGCCGAATTGCAGGTGGTGTGGAGAATCCCTTCTTCTGGGCTGGCATTGAATTGATTGGATCTCCCTGGTGAGTTCTGCTTGAGTCGCTTGTGACTTGAATCACAACGGGAGATGACTAAGGGCAACGCCTCTCTGGTCAGGTTGGTGCATCCTGCCCATAGAGAACCGAAATCCTGCCGTGATCTCGTCCGTTCGTACCACTGTGATTCTTGCAGCCACGCTGCTTCTTGGCGCAGGCTTTTTTCCTGCACCGACTCTGTCCCAATCTCGGAATACTTTTCCTGGCAGAAGGGTTGGCGGCGGCACCCGCGGTGAGTGCGCGGCGCGTCAAATCATTCATCTGGTTCCGGAGTCGAGTGTCTTTGCTCCAGGGCCAGCAGCGCTGATTGGTTGGCTGGAGGGACCTTCCCCAGATCCCAAGCCAACCGAGGTCTCGCTTCGAAGGCAGAGCAATTCCACGCCGGTGTTGAGCCGATCAGTCGCTTCAGCCGGCCCAAGGCTTGTGCTCTTGCGCTTACCCCAGACGCTTGTGCTTCCCCTGGTCTGGGAATCGGGATACCAATGTGCTGACGCACCTGCTGATGATGAGTTTGGTTTTATCGGGGCGGAGGGGCCGCCGGCCAAGAGTTTGCTGGTGGCTGATTTGCTCCCCGCTGATTCCACCGTTCAGAGTCATCTCAACGGTGTCCTCAACACTTGTGGTTCCACGGCATCTACGGCGACGATTGCTCGTTTGTTTGAACTAGAAGATGTCCTCAGCTCCCGTTGGCCTGAGCTGTTGCCGGTGGTTTGTCTCTAAAAGAATCGTCATGCCTCAGCTCGAAAACCCTGAGAGGTTCTTGCCGTCCTTTCACCTTGATCACACCCCAGTCGTTCAAGCTTGGTTGATCGAGGCTTTCGCCTGCTAAAGCCAGGGTTGTTGAGGACACCAGCACCCGGACAAATCCCTGGTGCCGTTCCTTATGCACGCTCTCTAGGCGAGATGCGCAGTTCACGGTGTCTCCAATCACGGCATACTCCAGTCGCTCCCGGCTGCCTAGGGATCCGGTTAGGACCACCCCTGAGTGGATGCCAATTCTTAGGCGCAAAGGTGCTGATCCCCCTCTCTTCAGGGTTTTGTTGAGATCGAGGATTCCTCTCTGAATCGAACGCGCTGCCGCTAGTGCTTGGGCCGCGTCTCGCCCCTTTCCTGCCGATATTGGAGCTCCAAAGACGGCCAGCATTCCGTCACCCGTGAATTTGTTCACCATCCCTCCGTGGTTGGTGACGGCATCCACAGAAATGGCCATTCCTTGGTTGAGCCATTTCATCAGTTTCGCTGGACTGAGTTGCTCTGAAACTTGCGTGAAACCACAAGTGTCGCTGAACAAAATGGTGACCGCTTGCTCTCGGCCGGTGAAGCGTCCGTCTTGGATCAGCTCTGCCCGTTGGTTCCAGAGTTGCTGTGCCACAGCAGGTGAGGTGGCTTGACCGAGCAATCTTCGTATTTCCTGTTGATGATGCTGGCTGATGGCTCCCCTCCTCACGATGCCTGTGCTGCCAAACAGGATCAGTCCGGCAAGGGGCATCGCAACACCGATCCAAACCCCAGAAAGAAGGAGAAAGCTCCAAGCGCCGATCAGTCCGCCTACGCCAAGGGCCAGCAGCAGTGCGCTGCGGCGAATTCTTGATGGACCTTCTGCGATGGCGATGCCCAGGACCAGCATGGCTACCAGCAGAAGCTGGCGTTGCAGGGGTGAGGCCACACGGATCTGGGCATGGTTGAGCCTCAGGAGGTGCTGGAGCGATTCAAGGCGCTGGGCGTGAAGCTCAACTCCCGCAAGCCCAAGGAAGCGATCGCCTTGATGCCAACGACTCTCTGGGATCTCAAATTGATCCTTCAGGGAGGCGGCTGTGCTGCCAATGAGAACGATGCGTCCTCGAAGTTGGTCAGGCTCGTAGCGGCCCTGGAGCAAATCTTCTAAACCAACAATGGGATAGCGGCCTGGTGGGTCAACATCCAGCATTGTTTGATAACCGTCTGCCTCCTGTTGCTGATATCCCCCGGATGCTTCCCCTAACCAAACAGAGGAAGGCATCTTTTCGAGTTGTGCACCCAGAGTGTGATCGTTGCGTGCTGTTTCGAGGAGGCGCAGGGGCAATGAGCGCGTGCGCTTGTCCTGCCCTCCAACGTGCACCAGATCGCGTCGGACCACGCGATCCGCATCCACAACAAGGTCGTTGAAGGCCTGTTGTTGATCAGGGGTGCCAGGAATGGCAGGAATCGACTCAGCGATGTTGTGGATTGAAATCAGTCGGGGGTTGTCAACGACGAGTTGGCTGAGGCATTGCTCTGAGCGGTTGTTGGTTTGGTCTCGGTAGAGATCCAATCCGATCGCTTTGACATCGAGCGTCTCGAGTCGACGGATAGCTGTGCAGAGGTAGGAGTCAGGGATCGGCCAGGTGTAGCGAGCGAGGTCGTTCTCACGGATCGCGACAACGGCGATGTCGTTTGCTAGTTGAGGTGATGGCCTCGTGCGCAGGCTGCTCGCTAGATCGAACAGGAGCAGGTTGAATGGTTCCACCGTCTGGGATTGCTTGAGTCCGATCAGCAGAGCAGTCGCGAGGGCATAGGGCGCCAGTCGTTGGAGCCAACGCATCACGTTTCCCCGCTGCGCGTGAACAGTCTTTGCATGCGGCTGATCAGGGCCTGGCGGCGGGTTTCGGCTCGTTCTTGATTCAACGTTCTTAAGCGTTGTCGGCGTTGAGCCATCAGGGTCCCCATCGTTTCCAGAATTTGAGGGCTTTCTTCCATCAGCGGGATGAGGTGCCTGCGCTGGATTTCGAGCAGGACGCATTCTTCTTTGCAAATCACGCTGGCAGATCTTGGCTCGCCCGTGCACAAACCCATCTCACCAAACACATCGGAGCGCTTGAGCGTGCTGATCTGAACCAAACCCTCCTGCGAGGTTCTGCGCACAACGTCGAGGCTGCCGCTCACGACGATGTAGAGACTGGTGCCCAGTTCCCCTTGAAGAACGACCGTTTCCCCGTGGCCATAGCTGTGGCAGCAAGCTTGCTTTGCAAGTTGGAGGCGTTGATCCGATGTGAAATGGCTGAAAAGTTCTGTTTGGGCCAGCAGCTTTTGCAGGGAATCATCACCAAAGGTGTGCGATGGCAGCTTGGCTGGTGAGGGCTTGGTCCGGATGTCGCGAATGGGAAAGGGAATCGACTGATCGATGCGCTGAAGGGCGTACCAGATTTGCTCCATCAGATCACTGCGCAGTTGCCTCTGCTCTTGGGCTGAAATCTGCCAAATGAGCACTTCGTAAATGATGGCGCTATCTCCAAAGTGGCTCAGCCAAACCTTTGGAGCGGGCTCCTTCATCACATTTTTGTTGTTGGTCACGGTGCGCTTGAGGAGCTCAATGGCCTGACGGGGCGGCAGGCTGTAGTCCAAGCCGATCTCGAAGCGTTGACTAAGGGGCTCTGAGGCTTTCACGCGGCGCAAGCCTTCGATGGCGATTCGGCTGTTGGGGATGACAGTCAAGAAGCCCTCGATGGTGCGGATTCGCGTCGACATCAGGCGGAGAGACGTCGCTACTCCGCGGGTGAAGCCAAGGTCAACCCAGTCGCCTTCCGCGAAGGGGGAGTCAACTTGGAGCGAGATTCCAGCAAAGAGATTTTTGAGGGTTTCCTGGGCTGCAAGACCGATCACGGCTGTGATCACTGCAGAGGTGGCAGCCAGTCCCACCAAATTCACCTGGAAATCGCGGTGAATCACCATCAGGGTGATCGCGGTTGCGATCGCCAGGCTCAGGAGGTCTCGAAGAATCTTTGGGATCGGTTTCCAGAAACCGAGTTCTGAGGGCAGCAACATGACGACCCAACTGAGCACACGGATGCCGCCGTAGACCCAGAGGAGCGTGATCGATGTGCGTAGGGACTGGGTCAACCAGCCCAAGTCCCGCGGCGCCACGCTGGCCAGCACCAACGTGAGGATTGGAATGGCTACCGCAGCGATTAAGGGGAGCCTTAACGGTGGAGGGGTGAGCTGACGGAATTGACAGACCCTTTGCAGGACCAGCAAGAAGACGATCGCTAAGAGGCTTAGCAGGATGGCCACGGTGCTCAGCTGTGGAGGTAGGTGCTTTGGTGAAGGCTGCTTTCTAGATGCTCCATCAGTCGCCTGGCTTCGCTGATGCGTAGCTGTCCGCTGCTGATTGCTTTCTCGCTGGCCATGCGCAACCGTTCCAGGAGCTGATCTGGGTCATGTTCCATCATCGCCAGCACGTCGGCGTTCGTGTCGCCACGAACGACATGGTCCACTTGGTAGTCGCCGCCAGGAGCTAGGCGGATATGAGCGGAATCGGTGCTTCCGAACAAGTTGTGCAGATTGCCCATCACCTCTTGATAGGCGCCTCCGAGAAACATCCCGATCAGATAGGGCTCACTTGGCTTGAGGGGATGAAGCTCGAGCAGGGGCTTGTTCTGGCCGTCGTTGATGAAACGGTTCAGCTTGCCATCGGAATCGCAGGTTAAATCGGCGAAATGCCCGAGCCGCGTGGGTTGTTCGTTGAGACGATGCAGCGGCATCAGTGGGAAAAGTTGCTGGATGGCCCAGGTGTCTGGTGCGGAGCGGAAGATCGAAAGATTGGCGTAATAGGTTTCCGCTAAGACCGCCGGAAGGGTTTTGAGGTCGTCGGGCAGTTTTGCTTGATCGGACAGGCGGTCGAGCAAGGCCCTGGCGCAAGCCCAGGTGAGTTGTTCCGCCATGCTGCGCTCTTTCAAACTCAAGTAGCCGAGCCGAAAGGCGGCTAAGGCATCCTCTTTGAATTTGAGAGCATCGTTCCAGGCTTCCTGCAGGCGAGATGGGTCTGCAGCGGTGTCGATCGGCAAGGCTTCGATGCCTTGAAAGGTTTCGCGCAGGTTGCGAACGATCAGCGGTTCATCCTGTTCAACCGGCGGTACCGGTTGCTGCAGGCCACCGCTACCGAGAACGTTGAACACCAGCACTGAGAAATGGCTCGCAATTGCTCGACCGCTTTCGCTAACGAGCGTTGGTACGGGAACATTGTTGGGTTCGCACCCCTCTTTCACCGTTGCGACAACGTCGTTGGCGTAGTTCTGCAGGGAGTAGTTGGTTGAGGCTGCCGTGGCGGTGCGACTGCCGTCGTAGTCGATCCCAAGACCACCGCCCACATCCAGGTAGCCCATCGGGGCGCCAAGGGCATGAAGCTCGACGTACAGACGAGAGGCCTCCTGCAAGGCATCTTTCACGACGGCGATGTCGTTGATTTGACTGCCGACATGGAAATGCAGAAGGCGCAGCTCGCTGAGCAGGTTGGCGTCTCGCAGGGCCTCAACGGCGCCGATGATTTCGGGAGCGGGTAGCCCAAATTTCGCCTTGTCCCCCACGGAGCTACCCCAACGTCCTGTGCTTCGGCTGGAGAGACGCGCACGAATGCCGATGAGCGGTGCCGCTCCAAGCTCCTGGCTGGCATCGATGATGCGCTGCACTTCGTCCGGTTGTTCGATCACCACAACGGGCCTTCGGCCAAGCCGTCTGGCCAAGATTGCGGTTTCGATGTAGCGCTGATCTTTGTAGCCGTTGCAGATCAGAAGGGCCTCAGGATCATCCATCAAAGAGAGGGCGATCAGGAGTTCGGCTTTGCTGCCTGCCTCTAGGCCAAAATGCCAGCGCTTCCCGCAGGTCACCAGCTCTTCCACCACGTGACGCTGTTGGTTGCACTTCACCGGGAAGACGCCTTGGTAGCGGCCCTCGTAGTCGTAGCGGGTAATCGCCCGTTCAAATGCAGCGTGCAGGCGTTCCAGCCTGTCTTCCAGGATGTCGTCGAAGCGAATCAGGAGGGGCAGGCCCAGGCTGCGGTCCTGCAGACCAGCCACCAGTTCCATCAGATCCAAACTTCCGCCACGGTCTCCCCGTGGTTGCACGCTCACATGCCCGCGTGGGTTGATCGAGAAGTAAGGATCACCCCAGCGTTCCAGCCCATAAAGCTGGGCGCTATCGCTCCCCGTCCAGGTGATGGAGTCGGCGAGCACCATGGGAACGGACATTGATCAGATGGGGGGAATCTAAGGAGCTTCAACCCCATTGCCAGTTTTGTGCTTGCCAATTAGGGCATCTGGCGTTGACGATGACCACGGTTTTTTCAATTTTATGGCTGCCGAACGCTCTTTTATTGCCATCAAGCCCGACGGCGTTCAACGCGGTCTTGTGGGCGAGATCCTGGGTCGCTTTGAGCGCAAGGGCTTCAAGTTGGTGGGCCTCAAGCAGCTCACCCCAAGCCGTGAGCTGGCTGAACAGCACTACGGCGTGCACAAAGAGCGCCCCTTCTTTGCTGGTTTGGTGGACTTCATCACCTCAGGCCCTGTGGTGGCCATGGTCTGGGAGGGCGATGGTGTGATCACCAGCGCGCGCAAAATGATCGGTGCCACGAAGCCTTTGGAGGCTGAGCCCGGCACCATCCGTGGCGATTTGGCCATCAACATCGGCCGCAATGTGATTCACGGCTCTGATGCAGCAGAAACGGCTGCGTTTGAAATCGGGCTTTGGTTCCAACCCTCTGAATTGAGCGATTGGACTCCATCCGATCAAGGCTGGCGCACCGAAGGCTGATCGCTTTCTCTTTTCATAGGTTTCAACCCTCCTTGCCCTCGAGATGCCCTCTCGGGGGCTTTGTTTTGGGTCATGTCGTCCCTGAACCGGTCCCAGCGGAACGCGTTGAGCAGCTCCTTTGCGTCACAAGCTGTGGCATGACCAGTGATGGCGTCAGCCAACAACTCTGTCGTGATTGCTGCGAGCAATACGCCATTGCGGTGATGGCCGCAGGCCAGCCATAGCCCCTGGATGGGACCTTCTCCCAGTAGAGGCCCTTCGTCTGGTGTGCAGGGACGAAAGCCCCACCAACGCTCCATCGGTGGCCAGTTCACCGCCTCTGGAAGCAGCGCGGCGATTCCTTGGTTGAGATGTTGCTGCCCTTGAGGCGTTAACCCTTCCTTGAAGCCCGCTTCTGGCTCTGAGGTGGCTCCTACAACCACCAGACCATCCTCGCGAGGGACGAGATAGGTGCCCGGGCCAAAAATGACGTGTTTAAGGGCGCCGCGAGGGGTTTGCAGTGACACCATCTGCCCCTTCACTGGAAAAACCGGCAATTCAGGAAGAAGTTGGGCACTCCAGGCCCCGCTGCACAGAACGGCTGTCGTGCATTCCAGAGTTGCCAGCTGACCTTCGGAATCACGGGTTTGCACACCATGGAGGCGACCATCTCGTTGCAGGACGTCGAGAACCTCCACTCCTTCCTGGAAATTCACGCCCCTGTCAACGCAGGCACTCTCTAAGGAGCGCATGAGTTGACGGCGATTGTCAATTTGCCCGTCTTGGTCAAAAAGCAGGCCGGCCTGCCAGGTCGGTGCGATGCCTGGTAGCAGTTGTTCAAGCCGTTCTCGATTCAAGGCTTCGCCAAAGGCGGCCGTCGGATAACAATCTCGTTCTTTTGCATCAAGAAAGGGCACCACAATCCCCGTGGCGCGCAGTCCGCAGGGAAGTCCACTGTCGGCTTCAATCTGCGCCACCCAGCGGGGAACCCGTTCCAGGCTGAGTTGGCCGAGGCGCAGGAGATTGCCACTCAATCCTTCGGCATGGGGGGCCAGCATTCCTGCAGCTACGAAGCCAGCTGCCTCGCTGCGTCGCCTGCTCAGAACGGTCACGGCACAGCCACGCCGGGCCAGCTGATGGGCGATGGCGAGGCCCATGAGTCCGCCGCCGAGGATCAGCACGTCATGGCGATTGCTCGAGTTTGTTGGCGAATGCAGCGTCATGCTCGCAGTCCTGGGCGCCACGAGCGCAGATTGTGGCGGATCACCAGTTGGCGACTTGTAAACACAAACAGCCAGCTGATAACTATCGCCGCGAGCACAGGCCATTGAAGGGTTTCAAATCGATCGGCAAGCAAGAGCCCAAAGATCAGAACCATGGCTCCCAGCACGGCAATCTCCTCATAGGGTTCGCCTTGAAAGGTTCGGGGTTCACGACCGGTCACCACATCGAGCAGCATGCCGCCGCCAGCACAGGTGAGAGCAGCGCAGATTGGCATCCACCACCAGTTGAGTGAGGCGTCTAGAGCAACTTGCGCTCCGATGATGGTGAAGGTGGCAAGTCCGATGCTGTCGCACATGCCCAGAACATTGTTGAAGCTTTGGCTGTCGGCGGCCCCTTTGCTGAGTAGGCCCCCCAAAATGCAACCCATCACCATCACGATCAAGACGACGAGCACATAGGTGCTGTTTTGGAAGATGAACGGAGGCGATCGCATCCCCCCGATCAGAAGATCTCGCAGCGTGCCGCCACCAACAGCAGGCAGCATCGTGAGAATGAAGCAACCCCAGAGGTCATAACGACGTTGTAGGGCTCGCAGTAAGCCAGACAGTCCAAATGCCGTTGTACCGATGAGATCGAGGGCGTAAAACCAAGGTGAGTTCACCAAGGTTGAGAAGGCTTGGCGCCCAGCCGGTCCCAAGGGGCCTCGTTGAGGACCATCGATTTTTGCGGCACGCCAGATCTTCAGGCTCCAGGCTCCCTCTGCTGCCTTGCTGATCGCGGCAGGTTGACCGCTGCCTTCACCCACCATCTCGACGCTGCGTGAAAAGTGCGCCGGATTCAGCAACCCAAACCCTTGCTCTAAATCCATCAGCTGGAACATCTCATCGAGCATGAGGGTTTGATGTTGTTTGTCGCTGTCCTCCATGTAGCGCTCAGTAATGGCAACGGCTTCGAAAGGGTGTCGTTTGGCATACCGCCAACCCTTGGCTAGTCCTTTCAGCAAGCGCACGATGCGATCGCGCTTGGCTGGATCTTGGAGGTCAGCAGCTCGCACGTAGAGCCCATCCTCGAGAATCCCGCTGTTTTCGCGAGCAAAGCGCACGCTGAAGAGCTCTGAATTGAGTGAGCCTGAGCTCAAAATTGTTTGGAATTCGTTGTAGCTCATGGCTGTCGCGCAATCAACGCTGCCGTCTAAAAAATCCTGGGCTGCAGGGCGCTGCTGGATCAGTTGCACGGAGTTCAATTGCAGGCCGTTGGCTCGCAGCCAGTGACCAACGTCAAACTGATCACCGAGAAACCAAGTGCCAACTTTCTTGCCGCGCATGTCAGCTGGCTCTTTGACCCCAGAGTCTTGGCGGCACACCAGCATCGTTCCTGGTCGTTGAAGGAGCTGTGCCACGTTGACTAGATCGGCGCCTTTCCGGCGCTGGTCGAGGACGTCAGAAGTCCACCCCATGGTGACGTCCGTCTGTCCGTCAATCAGGCGTTGGAGTCCGTCCACAGATGGTCCGCCAGGTTGCAAGGTGACGGATAGCCCCTCGGCTTCGAACAGATTGCGATCTTGAGCGACGTAGAACCCTGCGAACTGAGCCTGCGGCAGCCAGCGCAGTTGAACGCGAAGGGGTTGCTCTGTTGGCTGGGCGAAAGCGGTTCTTAGTCCTGCTGCTCCTAGGGCTAGGGCCATCAGAAGCGCGAGCATGAAGCCCAGGAGGCGAAGTTGCCAGCGATGGCAGCCCATACCCCGTTGCCAGATCCAAATACATTTAAGCCGCTTCCATAGGATTAGCTCACGCATGGAGAACACATATGGCTGTTGAGGCCGCCTGGGAAGCCGTGATTGGCCTGGAGACTCACGTTCAGCTGGGCACCAACAGCAAGATTTTCACGTCTGCTTCCACTGCTTACGGGGATGATCCCAACACCCATATCGATCCCGTGGTGTGTGGCCTGCCAGGCACGCTTCCGGTATTGAATCAAAAGGTGCTCGAGTACGCCGTTAAGGCTGCGATGGCGCTGAATCTCAACATTGCCGAACACAGCAAATTCGATCGCAAGCAATATTTCTATCCAGATCTGCCGAAGAACTACCAGATCTCCCAATTCGATGAGCCGATTGCAGAAGAGGGTTGGATCGAGGTGGAAGTTGCTGAGAAAGGCAAAGACACCTACCTGAAAAAGATCGGGATCGAGCGCCTGCATATGGAGGAGGATGCTGGCAAGTTGGTGCATGCAGGAAGCGATCGCCTGGCGGGCTCGACCCATTCGCTTGTGGACTACAACCGAGCGGGTGTAGCCCTCGCGGAGATTGTGAGCAAGCCAGATTTGCGCAACGGTCGGGAAGCGGCGGAATACGCCTCTGAGATCCGCCGGATCATGCGCTATTTGGGTGTGAGCGATGGAAACATGCAGGAGGGCTCCCTGCGCTGTGACGTCAATATCTCCGTGCGTCGGGGCCCGGATGCTCCCTTTGGCACGAAGGTGGAGATCAAGAACATGAACTCGTTTTCTGCCATTCAGAAGGCTTGCGAATACGAGATTCAGCGCCAGATCAAGGCCTATGAGAGTGGTGAGCCGATCGTTCAGGAAACGCGTCTTTGGGATGAGAGCAAACAGCTCACCAAGAGCATGCGCAGCAAGGAGGGAGCGAGCGATTACCGCTATTTCCCCGATCCAGATCTCGGTCCAATTGAGGTGAGCGTTGATCAGCGCGAAGCCTGGAGGAGTGAACTGCCTGAGCTGCCATCGGCTAAGCGCCATCGTTATGCCGATGCCCTTGGGTTGTCTCAGTACGACGCGCGCGTGCTGACCGACGAACGTTCGATGGCGCAGTACTTCGAAACCGTTGTGGCCGCCGGCGCAGACGCCAAGCTGTCAGCGAATTGGATTACGGGTGATATCGCCGCTTACGTCAACAGCAATCGCCTGAACTTCGATGCCTTGGCCTTCCGCCCTGAACAGCTCGCCGAGATGGTCAAGCTGATTGATGGCGGCAAGATCAGCGGCAAGATCGCGAAGGAAATTCTCCCCGAGCTTCTTGAGAAAGGGGGATCCCCCAAGGCGATTGTGGATGAACGTGGACTCGGGATGATCAGTGATCCTGCGGCCATCACCGCGATCGTGGAAGAGCTGCTGGCTGCCCATCCTGATGAGGTAGAGGCATTTCGTGGCGGAAAAAACAAGCTGCAGGGCTTCTTTGTAGGGCAGCTGATGAAGAAAACAGGCGGTAAAGCTGATCCCAAATTGGCCAATCAGATCCTTAGTCAGAAGCTCAAAGGCTGATGACTCAGAGCAGTGCTATTCCCGATTCTTGGAAGGAGTGGTTGCTGCAAAACCTGAAGAGAGGGTGTGCCGTTGACCAACTCATCCAAAAGGCTCAAGCCAATGGATTTGAGCGAGCGGCCATCGAAGCCGTCTTGGCCAATTCGCAGCACTCTCCGTCCAGGGTCATCCAGGAGTCGACTCACGATTGGCTGCAGTGGTTTCAAGCGCCTCTGACGCGGCCCGAGCATCGTCCGCGTGCTTGGCGCCTTGATACTCCTCTAGCTCAGGTGTATGAGCTGCCTTCGTTTCTTTCTGGTGACGAGTGCACCGAGGTCATTAACGCCATCAATGGCGCCCTGCAGCCTTCCACCGTGACCCGTGGGTCCAGTGATTACCGCACGAGTCGCACCTGTCACTTGAGCCAAGCCTTGCCCGAATTGGCCTCGCAGCTTGATCGTCGCTTTGCAGCTCTCCTTGGAGTGGATCCTCGACTCTCTGAACCGATCCAGGGCCAGCGTTATGACCCCGGTGAATATTTCAAGGAACACACGGATTGGTTTGCACCTCACTCCAAGGAATTTGAAGAACACAGCGCTAGGGGTGGTCAGAGAACTTGGACCGTGATGGTCTATCTCAATGCCGTTGAACGCGGTGGTGAGACCTGCTTCAAGCATCTGGGTCGATGTTTTACGCCGGTGAAAGGGTTGGCTTTGGCATGGAATAACCTTCTTGCCGATGGCAATCCAAATGCATTTACGTTGCATGAATCGATGCCTGTCGTAGAGGGGAATAAGTGGGTGATTACGAAATGGTTTCGTGCCGAGATGGGGCGTAATGGTTGAAAGTGCTTTGTTTTGGAGAGGGTGAGAGTCCTGGGGTTCTAATCAAATACCCTTTGGAATTCTGCAGGTGATCTGCGCAGGCGCTGCATTCCTCATCTGCTCTCTAAGGATGGCCCGTCGTTGTTTTGTCTTGATGGAGAGTGGTGATGTTGCAAAGTTCATTGATTGGCGTAGTTTTTAGGTTAAGATGATGTTCCGCGTAGCAATATTTGATTGTAAATAAAGAATCTCGTCGACGCTCGGGAGTCCTTCAAAGCATGTTAATTGCTGCTTTGTCTTACTCAGTTATGGGATTGTCTGTGCATGCTCTTGGAGAAGACTCCTGGTCTATGGCTCTTCTTGCAAGAGCCTTGTTTGGCTTGCCTTTCGCTCTCTATGGAGTCAAAGGCTTGGATCTGATGAAAGAGCAGGTGTTTGAGAAGGGTTTATTGATTCGAAGCGCATTGGCAGTTTCTTTTCTCGCATTCCTTTATTATTCATTGCAAATGATCAGGCCTGGCGATGCATTCGCATTGGTCAGTATGAGGCCGCTTTGGGTTGCTGGTATTTATCTGCTTCTTAAGAGAAGTAAGGTGAAATTATTTTTTTGGCCTCTCTCGATGATTGGCGTTTTGGGCGTCGTCCTGATGGAGGGTGGCCGTTTATCTGGTAGCCCTCGGTTTGTCATTATTGCCATAGCACTTGGTCTGTTGGGAGCGGGATCGACAATAGCGGTTGATTTTTGCAAGGGTCATAGTGATCGCTTGATGACGCTTCACTACACAGCTCTCATGCTTATTGTCTCGATCGTTTTTATTTTGCTGAAGGGGAATGAATGGGAGTTGTCTAACTGGCTGAACTTTCGCACGTTTGTGATTTTTGCTGTGATGGGTGCTGCGGGCAACCTTTACACATTGTTTAGTATTAAGGCGGTGAAAAGTGTAGGGGCCGAAGTTGGCTCCTCTATCGTTTTGCTCACGACTGTCTTTTCTTATGCAGCTGGTCATCTGATCTGGACAGTTGGCTTCTCTTGGATTGGATCTTTCGGAATTCTCTTAACGTTGTTTCCATGCATCTTTATGATTGGCTTTGGCGGACTGTCTGAAAAATCGTCCTCCTCAACGGATTGTCTCAGGGCTTGATTGCAGCATTTGTGTTTGACTGCCAAGAAGGGCCTTGGGATTCGATCTTTCGGACGAGATGATCAGAAATTGTCTTATCGCTGTGGATAAGGCCCTGGTTGATAGGGATAGCTGTTTGGATTTGGTTGTTGTACGGGGAGAGCGGAGTTTGAGATCGTTTGCAGCAGAGATCTTCCGTCTGGAGAGATCAGCAGGACGGTCATGATGCTTGGAAGCGCTCTGGCCTCCTCCCATCCAGGAGGGCCTCCGGGAATTTCGAAAAGAATGCCCTGGGGTCCACTGCGAGCGATGCAAGGGTTCCGATCGCTCCCTCGAAACATGCATCCTGCAGGGCGATATCGACTTAATCCTCCATTGATTCTGATGGCCGTATCTCGAGCAAGGTTCACGCTGCGCTGGATCGAACGTGCATCGAATGCCGTCACACCCCCTGGTGCTGAGCTTGGAGGCATGCTGCGCTGAGGAACTCCATTCCGTTGCGGATCCAGCTGTTGTTTTAGGCGATTAATCTCTCGTTGATTTTGTTGCCTCTGAAGTTCGTATGCGTCCTGGGCGTGTACATCAAGTCCAGGGAGACTGATCAGGCTGATGCCAAGGATGAGGGGTGTCGTGAAACGGGAAAGGCCTTTCGCTGAAGTCATGAGGTCAAATTTTTTTGTCTGGAATGCCTTCAAAATCGCTCAATTTGGACATTGCCCTGATGACTGAGATGCCGTTTAGATGTGAGCTTGTTCACTTGTAGCAACAAGGCAATAAAAAACCCCACCGATTGGCGGGGTTTGCTGGAGACAAGGGGCAACTCTTGGGAATGCCCTCCTGCGCAGATCAGTAGTGATAGCGAGGAAGTGGCTGCTGGTAAGCAGGCTGCTGATATGCGGGCTGTTGGTAAGCAGGCTGTTGGTAAGCGGGGTGGGCCTGTGGATAGGCAGTGCGCTGGTAGGACGTTTGTTGCACATGGCCGTAGCCGGCTGAGTAGTGGTAGCCGGGCTGAACAGCGTGGGGATAGCTGTTGCTCACGGTGCGATAGCCGTTGGAGCCTTGCTGTTGCTGTTGCAATTGCAGCTTCATTTTGAGCAGCTCGATTTCTTGCTGCTGCTGGATCAGAGCTAGATCAGCGGAAGGCCGTGTTGGTTGCTGCTGCTGCCTCTGTTGGCTGTTATTGATGATGTGACCGATGAGTCCACCACCGAGTCCGATGAGTTGGCTCTGGGTGGAGTGCCGGCGGTCGCGGCGGGCTTCATCAGAGGCCCACTCGCGGTGATCTTCGCAGCTGCGTCCTGTGACAAACCCACCACCACCTTGATTGCCTCCGCCCATTGCAAAGGAATCACAGCCACCGGCCTCTCCGAATGTGTTGAACGGATTGGCTTGGGCGGCGTTGCCTGAGACAGAGAGAAGGGAGAGTCCAGCGGCGAGGGAAGCAGCAGCGATGGTTTTGATGGAAGTCATCGGTTTAAAAGGTGTGAGGAGAGCCCTGTTCTTTGGGCATGGACTCACCATCTCTGCGCCGGCTGCAACACGAGATGATCTGGATCTCTTTCAGCTGTGATGTTGATCACAAGGTGGACGTGTTTCCGTAAAACGCTTGTTCTGGCCATGGGTCTGGAACGGAGCCGCTCAGCCGAATCACTGCTGAATCAAGGCTGAATTAATCCAGATGTGACGTGATCTGCCTCTTCCAAACCTCTTGGTCCCTGCTGTTGTCGAGCACGAGATCGGCGCGTTGACATTTCTCACTGAGGGGCCATTGCGACTTGATCCGCATCAAAGCGGTCGATTCATCCAACCCATCGCGTTGGCATAAGCGCTGCAATTGTTGTGCTGGGTCACAGTGCACAACCCAAATCTCCGAACACATCGCTTGCAGACTTGCTTCAAAAAGCAGAGGGATCATCAGCACCAAGGCTGTTGTCTGTGGTTGGAGTGCGATCTCCTTTTCGAAGCTGTCTAAAACGATGGGATGGACGAGCTGCTCTAACCACAGCCGTTCTTTGGGGTCGTTGAACACGATTTGCCCTAAGGCAGTGCGGTTGATGGTTGGAGACGCAGAAGCCCCGTGATCAAGGGAATCGAGGGGTTGGCTGACCCGGCTTCCATACCTTTTCAGCACGGCTTCAGCAGCTTTGCTCCCGTGGGCGAGAGCCCTGCGGGAATAGACGTCGGCATCCAGGACCGGCAGGCCAAGAGTTGTGAGGTGCTCGCCAACGCTGCTTTTGCCACTGGCGATGCCACCGGTTAGGCCGATGCGCCGTTGCCGTCCTTTCCAGCGTTGTCTTTCACTCAAGGGAAAGGGCTGCATCCCTTGAAAGTATGACCTTGCAGTCTTTTTCAGAGCTGAGCGATGCCTGCCTAAAAAGCGTAGAAAGAGCGCATCGGTTGGCCTTGCACCCTGATCAATGACGCCATCTGTGACCTGGGCTCCAGTTTCTGGAGGAATCACTGCGCCCACTGGCTTCAAGGCGGCGGGCTTAAGCGCGGGTCTCAAGCCATCCAGAAAAGCTGACCTCTCCCTTTTGCTGGCACCAGAGGCTGCGGTCTGTGCTGGCACCTTCACCACATCCGTCGTCCGCGCCGCTTGCGTGGATCTTTGTGCCGATCGTCTGCAGGTGACGTCTGGGCGGGTGCGTGCCGTGGTGACCAATTCCGGACAGGCCAATGCCTGTACTGGTGACCGGGGTCTGGCCGACAGCCTTCGTATCACGCAAGCAGTGGCCGATCGTTTGGGCGTCTCCCATGACCAGGTCTTGATTTGCTCCACCGGTGTCATCGGTGTTCCAATCGCGATGGAGCCCCTTCTTGCCGCTGTGGATCCTTTGGTGGATGCCTTAGCTCCGGATGGTGGCGGTGCAGCGGCTCAGGCGATCCTCACGACGGATCTGGTGGAGAAGGAGGTCGCCTTGGAGGCTGTGTTGGGCGGGCGCCGGGTGCGGATTGGCGGGATGGCGAAAGGGTCCGGGATGATTCACCCCAACATGGCCACGATGCTCGGATATCTCAGCTGTGATGTCGCTGTGCCCTGTGACCTGTGGCAAGACATGGTGCGCCGGGCGGTGAATCGTTCGTTTAACTCCATCACCGTGGATGGTGACACCAGCACCAATGACACCTTCTTGGCCTTCGCGGCAGGAGAGCCACTGCCAGAGGATCAACTCGAGGCATTGGAGGAGGGGCTGACCTTGGTGGCCCAGCATCTGGCTCGCTCGATTGCTCGGGATGGCGAGGGCGCTACCTGCTTGATGGAAGTGCAGGTGGAGGGCACCGATTTAGAGACGGAGGCGCGACAGATCGCGCGCACCATTTGTGGCTCGTCGTTGGTCAAAACGGCCGTTCACGGAAGGGATCCCAACTGGGGGCGGATCGTGGCGGCAGCGGGTCGTGCGGGCGTGGCGTTTTCAGCCGATGCCGTGGCCCTTTGGATTGGACCGCATCAATTGATGTCAGGGGGCCAACCTTTGCCATTCGACCGGGCGGCAGCGTCGGCCTATCTCAGTGAACGCGCTTGTGGCGGTTATCTCGTTGATGACACGGTGCAGATTCGCCTGTCTCTTGGTGATGGAACCGGTCAGGGAATCGCTTGGGGATGCGACCTTTCCGATCAGTACGTTCGTATTAATGCCGATTACACCACCTGAGGTCTGGACATCACTGCGAGGATGGTGGAGCTGAGGAGGACCTACAGATGCCCGCTGAGACCAAAGCTCCCACGGCGAAGCCCAAGCGTCAGGCCCGTCCGCGCTTCTGGGTCGGCCCTCTGGTTGCAGGGGCGTGCTTCGCGCTTGGTTACGGCATCACACAGCGCTTTGTCTTGATCCGATCAGGATTGCAGACATCCGAACCGCAGTCTTTTAAAGCACGAGCATTTCCAGGGGAAAGCCTGGAGGCGCTTCGGCTGCGCCATGGAGAGAACGGCACTCTTCAGGCTGATGTTGCAGCCAAAGAAAAGATCGACGCGAAAGCCTCCAAACAGGCTGATGAGCTGAAAAAGGTCAAGCTCGCCAAGGAATTGGAGCAGCGCAAAGCCAAAGAGGAGGCTGAGCGCATCGCTGCGGCAGCGATTGAGCGTGAGCGCAGTCAGCAAGCTGTGGTGAACACGCCCCGTCCTGTTGAGGACATCCCAACCCTGAACGAAACGACTCCCTTTGAGACCGAAGCTTCCACCGAGGTGCTGGACTCAGAGCTGCCTTTGGATGCGCCCAACGCGTTTCCGACCGAGCCCTCCACGTTGGCCGAACCGGCGCCCGCTGCAGAGCCGGAAGTCCCAGTGATGGTTGAGTCGGTCGTGGTCGAACCCGAACGCGCTGAGCCTGAACTTTTCGTGACGCCAGTGGAGGCGCCTCCCGCTCCTTGAGCGAACATCGCTGATCGAGGCCTGAATCTGCCACAGTTCGAAGGTTGAGACGAAAGGCCATGACCTCCCGAGATGCTCTGCTTAGAGCGGCGATGCATCGTGTGCTCGCTCGGATGGGTCACGGCGTGGCCGATGCCGCGGCTGGATTCGCGGTTTTGGTGCAAGACGCACCCGATCGCGTTCGCCAGGAATGGGACTTGTTTCAAGAAGAAGTGAAGGCGGAAGCCGAGAGGCTTGAGCGAGAAGGAGATGGACGGGGCGTCGATGCGGAGTCCTCGCCGGCTGCATCCGCGGAAGAGGAGAGCTTGCAGACCAAGATTGACCAGCTGCGAGCTCGGGTCGCTGAACTGGGGATTCGCATGGAGGAGCGGTCGTGATTCTGATCAGTCGCTTGAAGGCCCTGCTGCGTAGAGCGTTCCGCGGACTGCGTATTTGGCGAGCTGTTCTCACTCTCCTGTTGTTCCTCTGGTGGGATGCCAGGGCTTTTAGCTATCCGGGTGGTCCCACATCGGAGCGTCGTGCAGCCCGCCAGCAATTGCGTGCAAGGTGGCTGACGCAGGAGCTCCTTCACCTTGGATCGGCATTTATCAAGCTCGGTCAGCTGTTGTCAGCTCGGCCGGATGTGTTGCCAGCCGGCTGGGTCTCTGAATTAGCGGCACTGCAGGATCGTGTTCCCTCCTTTTCCTTTGACCGTGCCCAGACCGTTCTTGAGGAGGAGCTTGGTGCCCGTTGCGCAGAAATCATTGATTTAGATGAGCAGCCGATCGCGGCGGCCTCCTTAGCCCAGGTGCATCGGGCGAGTCTTCGCAGTGGTCGCCAGGTGGTGCTGAAGATTCAGCGCCCCGGATTGGAACGGCTGTTTCGCCTGGATCTTGAGGTGATGCAGCAGGTGGCTGCTGTGCTTCAGCGTCATCCCCAATGGGGACGAGGGCGCGACTGGGTGGCGATGGCGCAGGAATGTCGGCGTGTGTTGCTCCGAGAGCTTGATTTCCGTCTTGAAGCTCAGCACGCCGCCCGGTTTCGTCAGCAATTTCTCGATGATCCGAACATCCGAGTGCCTGGCGTGGTTTGGGAGCTCAGCACCAGGCGTGTGCTGTGTCTCGACTACTTACCAGGGATCAAAATCAACGATCGTGCGGCTCTTTTAGACGCTGGCATTGATCCCTCCAAGGTGGCGGAAATCGGCTCAGCGAGCTACCTGCAGCAGCTGGTGCGCTACGGGTTTTTCCATGCCGATCCCCATCCCGGGAATTTGGCGGTGGCGGCCGATGGAGCGCTGATCTACTACGACTTCGGAATGATGGGGCAGCTTTCTGAACGCCTACGGCGGCGGTTGGGGGGGATGGTGAGAGCTGCCGCGGCAAGGGATGCGGCGTCCCTTGTGGATGAGATGCAAGCGGCTGGCGTCATCGCCACGGGTGTGGATGTGGGTCCAGTGCGGCGCTTGGTGCGTTTGATGCTGAAGGAGGCGCTCACGCCGCCATTCAGTAGCTCCGTGATTGAAAAACTATCGGGCGACCTTTACGAACTGGTGTACGGGCAGCCGTTCCGCTTGCCAGTGGAGCTGATTTTTGTGATGCGTGCCCTTTCCACCTTTGAAGGGGTCGGCAAAAGTCTTGATCCCGGCTTTAGCCTTGTAGCGATTGCCAAGCCCTATCTGCTGCCGCTCATGACTTCCAGTGGATCTGGCTCCAACGATCTTTTGAATGAATTTGGCCGTCAGGTCGGCGCTCTGAGTTCAAGAGCGGTGGGTCTTCCCCGTCGGTTGGATGAAAGCCTGGAGCGCCTGGAACAAGGGGATCTGCAACTCCAGATCCGCATGGGTGAGTCAGACCGTCAGTTCCGACGAATGGTGGCGGCTCAGCATTCGATCGGACAATCGGTTTTGCTTGGTGGCCTTGCTGTTGCAGCCGCTTTGATGGGTGCCAGCTCTCGGCCCCTCTGGGCATTGCTCCCCTTAGGCGCGGCCCTTCCGGTTGGGATGGGTTGGTTAAAGCTGCAAATGAAACTGCGCCGGGATGGACGGATTGAGAATTTGTCAGGAACAGAACGTTCATCCTGATCGACACTGTTTCTTTTAAGGGTGAATGCCTTGCGTTGGGTTAATAGAACGATTGGCTTATTGTTCGATCTGATTGATCGCCAAGTGGCAATTATTGAGCGCTATTGCTTCAAATAAAGCTCTCAATCCTTGCAAGATTGAAACTTCTTTGTGTTGCTTTCATTGGTGATTGGAGTGGTGGCTCCTGCTCCTTGCATCACGTATCCCTGATCTGGCGACAGGCCCTCCGTTGAGATGCGTGGAGTTCGTAGGGTCGGCTGCATGGCAGTGACCCTTTGCTCCTTTGCTGGTGTCCCCGAAGTGGAGACGAGGGATCTGGAGCCTTACTCGCGACCCCGTGGCCCTTGGCCTGTTGCTCCGGCATACACCGCTTGATTGCCCAGCTCGTCCTCAATCCGCAGCAGTTGGTTGTATTTAGCGACCCGTTCGCTGCGGCTTAGCGAGCCAGTTTTGATCTGCCCGGCGCGCGTGGCGACGGCTAAATCAGCAATGGTCGTGTCTTCTGTTTCACCGCTGCGGTGGCTGATCACGCTGGTGTAACCAGACCGACCAGCCAGGTCGATGGCTTGAAGCGTTTCGGTGAGTGAGCCAATTTGATTCACTTTGATCAGGATTGAATTGGCGGTGTTGGCATCGATCCCCTGCTGCAGGCGTTTGGTGTTGGTGACAAACAGGTCATCTCCAACGAGTTGAACGCGTTTGCCGAGGCGTTCGGTGAGCAGGGCCCAGCCGTCCCAGTCGTCTTCTGCTAAGCCGTCCTCGATCGAAATGATCGGGAAACGATTCACGAGTTGCTCCAGCTGGTCCACCATCTCGGCGCTGGAATAACTGCCGCCGCTAAAGGCATAGCGCCCGTCGCTGTAGAACTCAGTGCTCGCTACATCCAAAGCCAGCGAAATTTGCTCGCCTGGCTTGTATCCAGCTTTTTCGATGGCCTGGACCAGCACTTCTCCGGCTTCCTCATTGCCCAGATCCGGAGCGAAGCCGCCCTCATCTCCCACCGAGGTGCTCATGCCTCGTTCGCTGAGCAGATTCTTCAGGGTGTGGAACACCTCCGTGCCCATCCGCAGCGCCTCCCTGAAGTTGGGAGCACCGTGCGGAACGAGCATGAACTCTTGGAAATCCAAGTTGTTGGCGGCGTGGGCGCCTCCATTGATCACATTCATCAAAGGCACCGGCAGCAGCGTTGCCATGGGGCCTCCCAGATAGCGATACAGAGGCAAGCCGAGACCATTGGCGGCGGCGCGAGCTGTGGCCATGCTCACCGCGAGGATCGCATTGGCACCCAGGCCCGATTTGTTGTCGCTGCCGTCGAGTTCAATCATGGCTGCGTCCACGCTGGCCTGATCCAGAGCCGACAGGCCACAGAGCGCTGGAGCAATCCGATCTTCGATGTGATCGACGGCCTTGGTGACGCCCTTCCCCATGTACCGGTCGCCTCCGTCCCTGAGCTCATGGGCTTCATGGGCGCCGGTGCTGGCTCCGCTGGGGACAATGGCGCGGCCACTGGCACCGCCTTCCAGCAAGACCTCTGCTTCCACCGTGGGGTTCCCACGGGAATCCAAGACCTCCCTGGCCACGATGGTGTCGATGACGAGATCGAGAGAATCGAGCACGGGCGGTGGTGATAAGACTGAACAGATCTTATGGAACGCCCCCTGCCGCGTCTCTTTGTGCTTTGGCAGCATGGAGGCATCACAGGCGGACTCAGCAGCATGCGCATGCTCCACACCATGCTCAGGGTGGGCGATTTGGAGAAATCAATCCGTTTCTACACCGAGGTGTTGGGGATGCAACTTCTGCGTCGGAAGGACTATCCCTCCGGTCGTTTCACGCTTGCGTTTGTGGGATATGGGGATGAGCGCGACAACACCGTTCTTGAGCTCACCCATAACTGGGATACGCAGGAATACGCCCTTGGGGATGGCTATGGCCACATCGCCCTTGGTCTCGATGACATCCATGCCGCTTGCACGGCGATTGCAGAAAAAGGTGGGCGGATTGTCCGTGAGCCAGGTCCGATGAAACATGGCAACACTGTGATTGCGTTCGTGGAGGATCCAGATGGATACAAGGTGGAGCTCATTCAGCTGTCCTCCCGATCAGACGCGGCCTAATCACGCCCCAACCCCATGACATCCACCTCCCGCACCAGCCTTGAGCCGCCGATCAGCCTGACGTCAGAGCCTGATCGCTTCAGTGATGACGCATGGGAGCTGTTGCTGTCTGGGCAAGATGTGGCCCGTCGTTGGCGTCATGAGGACCTCGATGTTGAGCATCTTCTGCAAGTGCTCTTCAGCGATGAGCGTTATCGACGTGTCGCTGGGGCTTTACCTCTGCCGATGGATCGCCTGCTCGATCGACTCGAGGGCTTTTTGGCTGAGCAGCCGATGGCGCGGGGCGAGGATCTGTTCGTTGGCGAGGATCTCGAATCCTTGCTGGAGGAGGCGGATCGGGTGCGCTCGCTTTGGGGCTCCCGTTTAATCGATGTCTCCCACCTCTTGATTGCGATGGGGCGCGACCCTCGTGTGGGTGCGGAGTTGTTTGCTCAATTTGGTCTGCCCGCCGATCGGCTTGAAGCAGAGCTGACACGAGCGCCCGATCGGTCGGCTTCAAGCGTTGTTGCGCCTCCTCCCCCGAGGTTGCGCCCCCCCGCAGCCTCTCCTGCACCCATGCCTCCAGCGCAGATGGCTCCTGTGCAGATGCCGCCAGCGCAGATGCCTCCCGTGCAGCCGGCTTCAGCTCCGCCACAACAAGGGCAAAGGGCTGCATCGCCTCCGCCCCAGGGCGATGGCATGGATCGCTCTGATGAGTTAGTCAGCGAGCCGACAGCGCTGGAGAGCTACGGCCGCGATCTCACCGCTGCTGCGGCCGCTGGACTGCTCGATCCAGTGATCGGCAGGGACGGCGAGATTCGCAGCTTGATCAAGGTGCTGTCGCGACGCGGCAAAAACAACCCGGTCTTGATTGGTGCGCCTGGAGTGGGCAAGACCGCTGTGGCAGAGCTCCTGGCGCAACGGATCGTTGCTGGTGAGGTGCCGGAATCCCTGCAGGGCTTGCGGCTTGTTGCCCTTGATGGCGGTGCCCTCATCGCTGGAGCCAAATTCCGCGGTCAGTTCGAGGAACGTCTTCGGGCCGTGCTCGATGAGGTGAGCGATCCGGAAGCGGCCGTTGTGTTGTTCATTGATGAGCTCCACACGGTGGTGAACAGTGACCGATCCAGTGCGGATGCGGCCAGTTTGTTGAAACCAGCCCTGGCACGCGGGGAGTTGCGTTGTATCGCCGCCACCACTCCAGAGGACTATCGCCGCACCGTGGAGAAGGATCCGGCCTTGAACAGGCGCTTTCAGAAGGTGCCGATTCAGGAACCATCGATCGAACTCAGTGTGGAGATCCTCCGTGGATTGAAGGAGCGCTATGAGCTGCATCACGGGGTGACCATCACCGATGAGGCGGTGATGGCGGCTGCACAGTTGGCGGATCGCTACATCAGTGACCGCTGTTTACCGGACAAGGCGATCGATTTGATCGATGAAGCCGCTGCTCAGCTGAAGATGGATGTGACCTCCAAGCCCCAGGTGGTGGAGGATGCCGAGGCTGATCTCCGCCGAGTGGAGTTGGCGGTTCTCGCTGCGGAGCACGCGCCGGAAGGGGAACGGGTTCAGCTCCAGCGCAATCGTCTTGAGGCGTCTGACCGACTTGGTCAGCTCCGGGAGCGTTGGCAGGCCGAACGCGAGCAGCTTGAGGAGTTGCGTCAGTTGCTTCAGGAAGATGAAGACCTTCGCCATGCCATTGCCGAAGCAGAACGGGACGGGAATTTGGAGGAGGCTGCCCGGCTTCAGTACGACCAATTGCATCGCGTCCAGCAACGCCGCGCCGATCTTGAACAGTTGCTGAGTCAGGCCCAGGAGGAGGGGTCTGCGCTGTTGCGAGAACAGGTGGAAGCGGCTGATATCGCTGATGTGGTGGCGCGTTGGACGGGGATTCCGATCCAGCGCCTTCTCGCTGGTGAGCGTCAAAAGTTGTTGGAACTGGAACAGCGTCTTGCCGAGCGGGTGATTGGTCAGCCGGAGGCGGTGCAGGCCGTAGCGGCGGCGATTCGTCGTGCCCGTGCTGGCATGAAAGACCCACGCCGTCCGGTGGGTTCATTCTTGTTTCTAGGACCGACAGGCGTGGGCAAGACGGAGCTCGCGAAAGCGCTTGGCGCGTTGTTGTTCGACGAGGAGGAGGCGCTTGTTCGCCTCGACATGAGTGAGTTCATGGAGCGCAACGCTGTAGCGCGCTTGCTTGGGGCTCCTCCGGGGTATGTGGGCTACGAGGAGGGTGGCCAACTCACCGAGGCTGTTCGGCGTCGCCCCTATGCGTTGTTGCTGCTGGATGAAGTGGAGAAAGCCCACCCGGATGTGTTCAATGTGCTGCTCCAGGTGCTGGACGATGGACGGCTCACCGACTCGCAGGGACGGACCGTTGACTTTCGCCACACCGTGGTGGTGATGACCAGCAATCTGGCCAGTCGGGCGATTCTCGATTCGGCCCGACAAGCGCAATCGGGGGATGAGGCCGGAGCCGCTCAGGCGCTCCAGACCGCCGTGGACGATGCCTTGGCCCACCATTTCAGACCAGAATTTTTGAATCGGATCGATGAAGTCATTCGCTTCCGTCCGCTTGGGGTGGAAGATCTGGAACGGATTGTGCGCTTGCAGCTTGCCGATCTAGCCCACTTGCTCTCGGAACAAGGGCTTGAACTGCGCGTGGATGATGCGGTGGCGCATGAATTGGCGACCCTGGGTTATGAGCCGGAATATGGCGCGAGACCGTTGCGTCGGGTGTTGCGTCGTCGCATCGAAAATCCGCTGGCGACCGAATTGCTGGAAGAGCGGTTTAACGGGGCTCAGGCGGTTCGGGTGTATTCCAGTGATACCTCAACCGAGTCGTTTCGATTCGAAGCGGAATGATCGATTGATAAGCGTCCAGTAGGATGCTTGTTTGCCGTCACGTGCCCAAGGCACCGGCGTCAGTTCCGGCATCGCAAGATTCGTGACCAGCCCTACCTCCGAGGACACCGAAACAGCCTCCCCGCAATCACCGGCTGAAACAGGCCGAAGGGGTGGTTTTTTAGCTGCCACCTTCGAAGAGCTCAAGCTGGTGGTTTGGCCCAGCCGACAGCAGCTGTTCAGTGAATCAGTGGCTGTGATCTTGATGGTGAGCCTTTCGGCCGCGGCCATTTCAGCCCTCAGCCGTTTCTACGCTTGGGCTGCCTCTCAGGTGTTCCTTTGATCTGTTGCTTTCACAGCAGATCGCCTTTGTCCCAACTTTTTGTCCGCATCCGTGTCTGACCTCGATACCACCCAGCAGGAGAGCACCGAGGTGCTTGATCTGCCAGCACCCAATGAGGGAGAGGAAGGCACGCTTGAGTCGATGCCTGCACGCACATCGGTCGCCCGTTGGTATGCGGTTCAGGTGGCTTCCAGCTGTGAGAAAAAGGTCAAGGCCACCCTCGAGCAGCGTGCCGTCACGCTTGGGGTGAGCAATCGCATTCTCGAGATCGAAATTCCCGAGACCCCGGCGGTGAAAGTCAAAAAGGACGGCAGTCGCCAATCCACCGAGGAGAAGGTGTTCCCCGGTTATGTGCTCGTCCGGATGGTTCTGGATGAAGACACGATGATGGCGGTGAGAAGCACGCCAAATGTCATCAACTTTGTGGGTGCTGAAGATCGTCGTGCCACGGGGAAAGCCCGTGGTCACATCAAGCCCCGTCCCCTGAGCCGTCAGGAGGTAGACCGCATTTTCAAGCGCGCGGCCGAGAAGAAGACCGTCGTCAAAGTCGATCTCGCAGAGGGCGATCAAATCCTTGTGACCGCGGGCCCTTTCAAAGACTTCCAAGGCGAGGTCATCGAAGTGTCTGGGGAACGCAGCAAGCTCAAAGCTCTGTTGTCGATCTTTGGTCGGGAAACCCCCGTTGAGCTTGAGTTCTCTCAAATCAGCAAACAAAACTGATTGATTCGGCGGCCGTCTCCTGCGGAGGACGGCCTTAGAAATGGTTCGCCATTTCGCCGCACCGCCCCCCCGAGGTCGGTGATCCGCAGATGTTTAACTCCGCTTGCCGATGGCCAAGAAAGTCGTAGCTGTGATCAAGCTGGCCCTTCAGGCCGGCAAAGCCAACCCCGCACCACCGGTGGGTCCTGCCCTCGGTCAGCACGGGGTCAACATCATGGCGTTCTGCAAGGAGTACAACGCTCGTACCCAGGACAAGGCCGGATACGTGATTCCGGTTGAAATTTCGGTTTTCGAAGACCGCAGTTTCACCTTCATCACGAAAACCCCTCCTGCCTCGGTTCTGATTACCAAGGCCGCTGGAATTCCAAAGGGTTCCGGTGAGTCCGCTAAGGGCAGTGTTGGCTCCATCAATCGCTCCCAGCTTGAGGAGATCGCCAAGACCAAACTCCCCGACCTCAACTGCACCAGTGTTGAGTCGGCGATGCGCATCATTGAAGGCACCGCCCGCAACATGGGTGTTGCCGTTAGCGACTGAACGCTCTGCGTTCGTTGTTTGTTCCGTTCACTGATTTCGGGGGAGGCCTCAGTGCCGTTCGAACCCCACACCTGTCATGCCAAAACTTTCCAAACGCCTGGCCAGCCTCGTTACAAAAATCGAGGACCGTGCCTATTCACCTCTTGAAGCCATTCAATTGGTCAAGGAGAACGCCACAGCCAAATTCGACGAAACCATGGAGGCGCATGTGCGCCTTGGTATCGATCCCAAATACACCGACCAGCAGCTGCGTACGACAGTCGCTCTTCCACAAGGAACGGGTCAAACCGTCCGCATCGCGGTGATTACCCGGGGTGAAAAAGTGGCTGAGGCCAAGGCCGCCGGCGCTGAACTCTCCGGTGATGAGGACCTTGTGGAGGCCATCTCCAAGGGCGAGATGAATTTCGACCTTCTGATTGCTACCCCGGACATGATGCCGAAGGTGGCCAAGTTGGGCCGTGTTCTTGGTCCACGTGGCTTGATGCCCAACCCCAAAGCCGGAACGGTTACCACCGACTTGGCAGCGGCGATTCAGGAATTCAAGGCAGGCAAGCTTGAATTTCGTGCTGACCGCACCGGAATTGTGCATGTTCGCTTTGGTAAAGCGAGCTTCAAGGCTGAGGCCTTGCTGGAGAACCTCAAGACCTTGCAGGAAACCATCGATCGCAACAAGCCCAGTGGCGCGAAAGGGCGTTACTGGAAAAGCCTGTACGTCACGTCCACGATGGGCCCGTCTGTTGAAGTCGATATCGCCTTGCTTCAGGACATCGAGCAGGAAGGTTGAACTTAGTGATGTAAATTTGTGGACTGGCTGATGCCAGTCCACGGGCACGCGCCCGGCCTAAGACAGCAGGTGATTTCAGCTCAGCTTTGTTGAGCCTGTTTCATAAGTCCTGCCGAGGTAAATGCGACGATTTTTTCCCATTGGATTGGATCGACACGCGGCCTCGTCTCCTTCGGGAGCCCTGAAACGCCCGCGTGTCCAGCTTGTTCCTCCGATTTAATCCCTATGGGCCGCACTCTGGAGAGCAAGCAACAGATCGTCGAGGAGCTTAAAAAGCTTCTTGGCGAGGCCGAAATGGCACTGGTCCTGGATTATCAGGGCCTCTCCATCAAAGAAATGTCTGACTTGCGGACTCGTCTGCAAGCCAGCAACGGCGTTTGCAAGGTGACTAAAAACACCTTGATGCGTCGTGCCATTGATGGTGACAGTGTCTGGTCAAGCCTCGACTCTCTGCTGAGTGGTACCAACGCCTTCGTCCTGATTAAGGGTGATGTTGGTGGTGCTGTTAAAGCTGTTCAAGCTTTTCAGAAAGAGACGAAGAAATCCGAGACCAAGGGCGGCCTTTTTGAAGGCAAGCTCCTGTCTCAGGACGAGATCAAAGCTATTGGGGATCTTCCTTCCAGGGAAGTGCTCATGGCCCAGATCGCAGGCGCCATCAATGCAGTGACTACCAAGGTTGCTGTGGGTGTCAACGAGGTTCCCTCCGGTCTTGCAAGAGCGCTCAAGCAGCACGCCGATAGCGGCGAGAGCTGAACGTTTTCGACCTCACTTTTTTTCCCTGATCTGTTGCTGATTCCCAATCATGTCTGCAAAAACCGACGAAATTCTTGAATCACTGAAATCACTCTCATTGCTTGAAGCTTCCGAGCTTGTCAAGCAAATCGAGGATGCTTTTGGTGTGTCTGCTGCTGCATCTGCTGGTGTAGTGATGGCTGCCCCTGGCGCTGCCGGTGGTGGTGAAGCGGCTGAAGAGAAGACCGAATTTGATGTTGTGCTGGAAAGCTTCGATGCTGCCGCCAAGATCAAAGTGCTCAAGGCTGTTCGCGAAGCCACAGGTCTCGGCCTGGGCGACGCCAAGGCCATGGTCGAAGCTGCTCCAAAGGCCATCAAGGAAGGTGTCTCCAAGGATGACGCTGAAGCCTTGAAAAAGGCCATCGAAGAGGTGGGTGGCAAGGTCACCATCAAGTGATCTGTTGGAGCCCTTGCTTCTAAGCAACAGGGCTCTATCCCTCCAATCATCCCTAGCCGGTTCTCTGGACCGGCTTTTTTGATGGCCTCCAGCCTGCTGCTTTTGCCCATAAAAAAACCCTGCCAAAGGCAGAGTTTTTAAAGAACAACGCATTCAGGAGTCTTTCCTTGTTTCGACCCTGAAGAGGCGAACAGCACTCCTCACAGATGAAACCTAAGCAGATTTGCTTGGTTGGGGTGATGGCAGGTTGTCGCTCATCCAACTGTCCCTGATGCTTTGTTTAAGGGCGGAATGGAATCACTTCAAGGGGGATGGGCCCCTTCCCGGCGTAGCTGGATGGGGATCGTGGTGCCCTTGGCGCTTGGGCCACTGTCGCCATCCGAACCGAACGGCTTGGACGATTTGAGGCCTTTGCTCGCAATTGATTGAGCGATTCACTGTTGGCGAAATACACGTGGCTCAGGGTTCGCCCCTGATAGGCCCGACGCTCCAGTTGCCAACCCGGTTCCAGTTTGAGTTTGACGAAAGCATCTTTGTTGCGTCTGGCTTGTCTGGCCCTGGCCACAACGACTGCTGTGCTGCGGTTGGGGTCTAGGGCGTGAAGCTCCAGCCCCCGTTGTCCTTGCCGAAGGCGTAAGCGAACGGACTTTTGTGTGTCTTCTCCAGCCGTGCGCAGTGAGTATCCATTGCTATCGAGATAGCGGCTGCAAATACCCGTGAAATCAAAGCTGTTCAACGATGGTTCAACCAAACCATCGGCTTGATCTTTCCAACAAAGAGGACGGGTTTTGATCTGCTCAAGCACCAACAGTTTCCAGCTGTCACGGCCAACGGCGCGGGCCAGGATCGCAAACTGCTCTTGGTTGAGGGGCTTGCTGTCAAATAGCGATCGGGTCCCCCCTGGCAACGCAGCGGAGCTGGCCCCCAAGACCAGGGCTGTTCCAGTCAAAAGGAGCCGCCGGAGGTAGGTTCGCCGCATAAACGGGGGCTCCAAAGTGGAGAACAACGACCTGTTGTACCGAACATCCGGTGGTGGAATCAATGGCTGATGGACCTGATGGACGTGGTCGCGTCGTGGCAGCAGCGACGGATGGTGCTTGCAGCGGCAACCCAGGGCCTGGTGGCTGGGGTGCGTTGATTCGTTTCGAAGACGGGAGTGTGGAGGAATTTGGCGGTGCGGATCCGGCCACGACCAACAACCGGATGGAGTTACAAGCTGCGCTTGCCACGTTGCAACGCCTGGCTGAATTACCGCTGCATCCCGATCTCACGCTGCGCACCGACAGCAAATACCTGATCGATGGCCTGAGCAGTTGGATGGCCGGTTGGAAGCGCAAGGGCTGGCGCACTGCGGCTGGTAAGCCAGTGCTCAACCAGGATCTCTGGCAGGCGCTGGATCAGGCTCGGCTTGCAGAGGTGCCGCTCAGCTATGTGAAAGGTCACAGCGGAGATCCTGACAACGACAGGGTGGATCAAATTGCGGTGGCGTATTCCAAAGGCCGGCCGCAAACGCCTCCCCCTTCCGTTGCCCCACCATCGGCTGCCACACCATCCGCTGCCCCGACTCAGCCCTTGGCGGATCCGGCGCCTGCGTCTCTGCAGAAGCTCCTCACGCGAATGGAATTGGCTGATCGCCTGGCATCCGGAGGCTATGCCTTAACGGCTGTGGAGTTGGCTCAGTTGGTGGAACAGCCCCTCAATCGTTTGTCAGAACGTCAAGGTTCTTGGCGTTGGCGTGACTGGATGGTGGAGCCTGTGGAGAATGATCGCTGGCGGTTGCGACGCGACCCGGCAGGATCGAAACAGACCTAGGAGCCCAGATGGCTGATGCGTCATCCCCCGGGGTGCTATCCACCGCCGGCTTTTATCGGCGATGGTTGGGCCCCCAATTGGCTCGTGATGAGGGGGTGGATGCAGAACAGCTCAGCCAGACGGCGTTGCAAGCCCTTGCTCAGGTCAGCCTGCGCCGCCGTTGGCCTGGGATCTCATCCGTGTTGGAGGGCGTTGCCACGGAGCTTCAGCGTCGGGATCTGCGCTTGGAGCAAGTGCTGTTTGGTTGTCGCTTCAGCAATCCTGTGGGGTTGGCGGCAGGGTTCGACAAAAACGGTGTCGCCGCAGGGGTGTGGGATTGCTTCGGGTTCGGATTTGCCGAAGTGGGCACCGTCACTTGGCATGGTCAACCAGGAAACCCCAAGCCCCGCCTGTTTCGGCTTGCTGCTGAACGGGCTGCTCTGAACCGGATGGGCTTCAACAACAAGGGTGCAGAGGCGATGCAACGCACCCTTGAGCGGCAAGCGTTGCCGGCACCAGGCCATCGTCCGGCCGTGCTCGGGATCAATTTCGGGAAGTCGAAACTCACTCCTCTGGATCAGGCCCCTGATGATTACGCCGCTTCCTTGGAATGTCTTGCGCCGATGGCCGATTACGCCGTGATCAATGTGAGCTCTCCCAATACTCCTGGCTTGCGAGATCTGCAGGATTCAACCCAATTGCGGCGATTGGTTGAGCGGCTACGTCGGCTGCCCGCTTGCCCCCCACTTCTGGTGAAGATTGCGCCTGATCTTGAGGATGATGCCATTGATGGCATTGCTCGATTGGCCTACGAGGAGGGTTTGGCCGGTGTCATTGCTGTGAACACCAGTCTGGATCGCCTTGGCTTAGGGCAGCGGCTGATTGCGCAGACCGGCCGCACCCTTGCGGAAGAGGCTGGTGGGCTGAGCGGTGATCCTTTGCGCTACCGCGCTGTGGAGGTGATTCGACGACTGCGTGCCAGTGCTGGTCCGGCGTTACCGTTGATTGGCGTGGGGGGAATCTCATCCGCTGAGGCGGCCTGGGAGCGGATTGCGGCTGGTGCGTCCCTCGTGCAGCTTTATACCGGTTGGATTTTTGAAGGTCCCGATTTGGTTCCACGCATTCTGGAAGGTCTGATCAGCCAACTCGATCTCCATGGCTTTCGCCATCTGAATGAAGCGATCGGAAGCGGCGCGCCCTGGAAGTAGTCGATACGCTTCCTGCACATCCTTCAGACGCATCGAGGAGCAGAACTTGGAGCTGGCTGATCTGCGCGATCGCTTCCCTGCCCTGGATGGCCTGTTGGTTCAGATCACCGGCTTCCTCGCGCGACGGCGTGTGGTTCTTGCTGCTTCTGATCGTGTTCTCAGTTTGGCGTGGTGGGATCAGGGTGAGCAGCACAGCATCGATACCAACCTTCCTCCGGGCCTCTGTCAGGAAGGGGTTCCGCTTCAACGGGAGGCGCTGGCTGAGATGGTTGCGGATCTGCTGATCGACCAGGGCCTTGCCTCTGGGTCTGTGGAGTTGGAATTGTTGCTGCCTCTGCCGAGTTGCGATTGGCGGCTGCTGGATGGTGCCGCTGGTCTGGTGGATGCCAGCTCCTTGCGAGTGCTGGCACCGGAGATGACCTGGTCGCTGCAATGGCAGGAGTCCTATGTCGCCTTGTCCTCGTTGAAAGACAGCGATATGGCGATGGTGGTAGGCGCTGATCGCCTGATCCTGCAGGCTTGGATCGATACGGTGGCGTTAGCAGATCTCAATCTCTGCCAAGCGGAGTGGCTGTTGGTTGCTGCTTGGCGAGCACTGCAGGCTCTCAACGCACCCCTCAAAGGAGAGTGGGCTTGGCTGATTGAGTCGGAAGGGGTTTGGCGTTTTGTGTTGCTGTGCGATGGCCTGCCGGAGTTGGATGTTGGCTTGCAAGCCACGCAGCTTCCGTCCATCAGAGAGGAGGTGCTGTTCCTGCTCGAGGCATGGGATCAGAAACAACGGCAGGCTGGTGCAAGGCGCAGCTGGTGGATTACGGCGGCGCCAAGATGGAAGGGACGTTGGGCGGAAGGTCATGGTGCTGGTCTCCATGGCCCGCTTGTTTCAGATGGTGAGATGTCACTGCTTCAGTTGGCTTTGAAGGCTCCTTCCGCGGAGATCGCAGCGTGAGGGGACATGCAGGAGCCCCTGTTGACTTGCTTCGGGAGCGGCGCATTGAGTTGGGTTTGCCTGCTCAGCCCGCCCCTTTTGTTCCCACCCGGCTTTTGTTGCGTCGAGGTGCGTTGCTTGGTGGGGCTGTGTTGTTAGTGAGTGGCGCCATCACCGCAGCAGTGAACTGGCGGGGACAGCAGCAACAGCAGCAGCTGGAGGCGCTGGCGCCGACGGCACAACGCCTCGCCTCGGCAGAAGCGCAGCTGCGGCGGCTGAGCACCAAGACCGCCGCGGTGAACAAGGACACCACCAGGATTGCGCAACAGCTGGTGGCGTTCCCCGGTGGATCTCCCCTGTTGGAGCAGCTCCGACGCGTGACTCCTGTTGGCGTTCAGTTGCAGGAGTTGTCGGTCGGTCAGGCGCAGATCCAACTGTCTGGCAAGGCGCAGATTGGAGCGTCCCCAGGGCCTCTTGAACGCATCAATGCCCTTGCACTCTCCCTGTCTCAACTGCCCATCACCCTGGAACAGGGCGTCAAGGTGATGAAGATCACGCGGGAGGACGGAGATGATCCGGCTGTGACTTTCAGCGTGGAGTGGGCGCTGAATCCCAAGGCTCGCCTGTCCTTGATCCAACTTCAGGAACTGGGAGCGATCGGTTTGGCAGAGCGCTACCGGCTGATCGAGCAGCGTGGGGTGCCGTTGTGACGAATCTGAATGGCACAGGCAGCCCTTGGCAGAACTATCTGACGCGTCAGCGGGTGTTGGTGGGTACACCACTCCTCGTTGCTGCGCTCATCGGTGCTGGTTTGTTTGCGATTGCTGGACTTCCCCATTGGTTGGAATCAGGGGAGCGGACCCGTCGGATCGCTGAGCTCAAAGTGCAGCAGCAGTCCCTTCCGTTGATCGCGGCTCGGATGAAGCAAGAGCAACAAAAGCTTGTGGCGGCCCAACAACAGCAAGATCTGGTGGTGAATTTGGTGGCTGGCCGCGGCGAGATCGAGACCTTTCTCACCCAGCTCAGTCGTACGGCAACGGAGACGGGTGTGGTGATTGAACGGTATGAACCCGCCGCTGCGGCTCCTGGTGTGACGGACCCTCCCGAGCAAGGAGCCCAAAATCAGGCCGAAGGAGGTGAGGGCAAGGCCGCGGCGCCTCCAGCCATGAAGGGCTATGAGAAAACGGCGATTTTGCTGCAGGTACGCGGTCCTTACACAGGGGTGCTGCAGTTTTTGCGCGCCATGGAGACCCTGGAACTCCTGGTTCAGCCCAGTGACCTGGAGCTCAAGGCGGTCCCACCAGAGACCAATGCTGAGGGAGCTCCTGCGGGGCCACCGCTGAGCGAGCTCAAGCTCAGGTTGAGCTTTTTTGACAAGACCACGGATGGGGATCAGGGCGCAAAAGAACCGGTTGAATCTGTGCCTCAATCCAGGGTTAGGGCGCCATCCTGAATCGTCCCAATCCTGCGCGTGAGGGCTAGCTCCTAAGGGTTTCGCTCGATACCATCCGCCCATAGTGTTTGTGAATCAGGCGTGGGCATGCCCTCGAGACCCTCCCGGCTGATTCCATTGGCGTTGATTGGCAGCCTTGCACTCGCTGAGTGCGATGTGGTGTTTGGGCTCGGAGGTGCTGGGGCGCTCAGGGCTCAGAGCCAGGGTTCCATGAACTTGCGCTTGCGCCGGGGCAATGAAGGCGTGGA
>WLWF01000287.1_pt1 | contig 49949 bp, 67 predicted proteins | sample 6718331 | NCBI WGS metagenome assembly WLWF01 (sample SAMN12718692, study PRJNA515312) | sponge metagenome | isolation source: marine sponge | host: Mycale hentscheli | place: New Zealand: South Island, Marlborough, Capsize Point | collected 2003-05-01 | reverse complement strand
TGACGTACGACCTGCACAAGTAGTCCAAAAGGGCGCTAATAACGTGACAGCAACTCCTTCTTTTGACATGAGCGAAGCAGTTGGCTTGCCAACAAAGCCTCCGGGATTTTTTGAAAGTGTTAAAGGTGCCTTAACTCCGGGAGATAATGTAGGTTTCTTGGAAGGAATGGGGGACGCTTTCTTGCCGTCACAAAACATGACAGCTACAGAGTTGATGCAGGCGCAAACAACTCCGGGTATGACCGTTGCTCAAGCAAATCAAGCTATTGCTGACGCCACGCCGGGGACGATGCGTACGTTTCTACCGGCAGGTACAGCCGCTTTGGGCGCAGCCGCTTTAGGGGGCGGCTTTACAGCACCCGAAGTTGAAGAAGAAGACTTTGGGCCAACAGGGGAAGCCTTACGGACGATGTACCCCGAAAAATACGGGTTCAGCAACCAAGAAGCACCGCGCCGCTCAAACCAACCAACTTATGTCGAGTCTAGTTTCAGGCCCGACCCCCGGTTTATGTACCCCGAAGTTAGACGCGGGAACCCGTTCTACAACCCGGATTCAGTTTATCAAAGACGTGCAGAAGGTGGGGAGATTTTCCCACGCCGTACAGGGGGGATTATGCCCGACGAAGGTATTCCCGGAAGAGATAGTGTACGCGCAATGTTAATGCCGGGTGAATTTGTTATGACAACAGATGCAGTCAAAGGTCTTGGTAACGGAAACAACCAGCAAGGAATCCAAAACATGTATCAGATGATGCGTGGCCTTGAGGCTAAGGGAAAGGCAATGGCGTAATGGCTACAGAAACTCAAATTGTAAGAGAAGGTCCAGAGGTTGAAGCCTATAAATTAGCTCTCTTAGACGAAGCTAAGAAACTGGCAGACCAGCCTATTAATTTACCGGCTCAACAAATTGCAGAAATGTCCGCCTTACAAACCGGGGCTATGGAAGCTGCCGCTCCTTCAGCAGAAGGAATTGGTGGGTATCAGCCGTATTTAGAGCAAGCCGGTTACTCGGTAGGGGATGCGGGTGCCGCTTTAGACCCAAACAACATCAGCACCTTTATGAATCCGTACCAAGATGCAATACAGGCGGAAATAGTTCGGGCGTATCAGCCTCAGTTTAACCAAGCTTCTGCCGCCGCAATAGGTGCCGGAGCTTTTGGTGGAAGCCGCGCAGCTATTCAAAACTCGGAAGTACAGCGCAACATGGCAAGTGCTTTAGCCCAGTCTCAAGCACAAAACTTTTTACAGGCGCAGAAAGCGCAACTTGATCAAGCGGACGCACTTGGAACACTGGGGCTTCGGCAAGCGGCTCTGGGGGAACAGGCGCAAAATCAGGCGCTTACAGATATTACGGCGCAATATGAGTTTGGCAAGCAGCAACAAGCGTTTGATCAAGCTGGGTTAGAAGCTAAACGTCAAAGCGATTTAGCTCAACTCTACGAGCCTTACCAAAGATACGGGTTTCTTTCTGATATTTATAAAGGAGCTCCGACTAGTCAAATGAGTCTTACGTCGTCTACCGCCCCTAGCGTATCGCCGTTTCAACAGTATTTAGGGATGGGTATTGGTGCATTGTCCGCATATGGTGGGGCACAGAAAGCAGGGTTATTCTAGTGATGAACAGAAATATTATGCAAAGACAGATGTTTGCAAAAGGTGGGGCCGCTTTTCCTGATTTAAGTGGAGACGGTCGGGTTACTCGTAAGGATATCCTGATGGGACGCGGTGTTCCCATGCAGATGGGCGGTGAGCCGCAGATGGCTGAACTCCAAGCGCAAGCTATGGCGCAGGGTGTTGGCTCCATGATGCCTCCTCCACCTGCCATGCCTCCGGCGCAAGGCCCAATGGGTAACGAAGAAGTCATGGACCCCGCAGTTGTAGAAGGTATGCTGATACAGGCTCAAGAAAACCTTGGTAATATTGATGAAGCAGAAGACTACGAAACAGTAATTAACACTATTCGTGGTGAAGATGCTCCTATTTCAGCTAGATACGAAGAGCTTGCCGAAATTGTCGGTGAGGAAGACGCGGCTCAAACACCAGAATCTGTGTTAACTTTGGTACAACCGGCTATAGTAATGGGTGCGGTTGACCAAGGTATTGGTGGCTTGGCCGCCGAAGAAATGACTGCACCTGTTGAAGGCGCTATGGCGCAAGGCATTATGTCAACCGTAGCTCCTCCACCAGAGCCTGCTATGATGGCTGCGCCGCCCGCGGCCCCCGGCCCTATGATGGACCCCGCAATGATGGGGGCTGGGCAGCAACCACCCGTAAATTTTAACCAAGGCGGGCTGGTCCGCCGAGGCGACAACCAGCCGGTTCAGTATTATGAAAAAGCGGGTGAGGTTAAAGCACCATCTATAAGCTCTTTAGGCGTTACCGCTCCAGAAGTTAAAGGTTTACGAGAGGTGTATGAACAGAAGTTACCTCTTTATACATCTATTGCAGGGGACCCAACAGCGGGCCTTGAGGAACAAAAGAACCTAACTCAAGCACAGATGCTGTTTGATATTGCAGGAACTGCTCTTGCCTTTGCCGCTCCTATGCAAGGTGAGCGTCGCGGTATGAGCGCTGCCGAGCGTTTGGCTATGGCTGCTACGCAAACAAAGCTATTTCCGACTATCGGTGCGCGGGCTCAACAGCAGCTTGACTTAAAAAAAGCAGCGCAAGCCGAAGAAAAAAATCTTAAATTAGGTGCTCTTACTGCGGCTGAAACAGATATTGCAGCACAGCAAAAAGCTTTAGCAGATTATAAAAAAGAAGAGTTGGAGGGTGCTTTAAAACTTAGCGGCATTGGTTATACCAAGGCGTTGGAGTTAGACAACGCAACTAAATTGCAAAAAGATTTATACAGTAAAAAAGATGCTCTTCAAGTGAAAATAAAAGATATTGAGGCAAATATGGCTAAAGCTAGCGATGAAAGAAAAGCTGTGCTGCAAGCAGATCTTTTATATGCTCAAGGCGAGCAGGCAAAAGTATTAGAGGGTATTAAACAAGCAGGTCGCGAAGCTTTACAGAATACAATTAATACCTTCAAAGAGAAGATGAACAAGTTAGATCAAACGCAGACACTTGAGGCGCAAAATGAAAAGGCAAAGTTAGATGAACAATTAAAAGTTTTGGAAGCAAATATGCGTTTGACTGAACGCGATTTAATGAATGAGTTTGAACTTGAGAAAATGGGGATCGGTCATGAATTTGCAACTGAGTTGCAAAACTCACGGCTCTCGGTCCAAGAGTCTATTGCTTCAAATTCTCTAGCCTTCAAAGAAAACCAAGCAAAACTTAATCAAGCTAGGGCAGATGAAAAGTTAGCAATAGATCAAGAGAATTTGGAGTTACAAAGAGCCGCGGAAGAAAGAATAACTGTTTTTGAACAGCAGTCTATGGATTTAAAAGAGCGCGAAGTTGCTCTTAAAGAGCAAGAAGCTAGGATTGGTAAATTAAATGTCGAAGGTAAAAATAAAGCACAACAAATTTTAGCCAGACCCGAATTACTTAAGGGCTACGCTAAAGGCACTCTTGGGGAGGCTGAAACTCTAGCGGTTAATAGCGCAATTGATCAATTATCTACAAAAGAAACCCTACCGGGGCCTGACGGAACGACTATTAAAACTGGTGGAAACATACCAGAAGCTGCAAGACAAGCTGTTATTGCGAGATCTAAATTAACCGTACCAGAGGGCCAAACTCGTCTCATGCCGAGAGATGTAGAGAGGATTACCGCAGAACCAACAGAGTTTGGTCGAGCTACGTCAAAAATAATGAGTAAAGTGCCCGACGCCAGCGTCGCTTTTGGCTCTGATGCAGTTGTACGAAATGTGATAAACACTGCGACAGAGGCACTTACTTTTGGTCTTGCCAAGGCTCCGTATGAAAGCACGGAAAAAGCAATTAGCGCCGTAAAACAGTTGAATCTTGATACAGTGACACACTTTCAAGATATTAAAGAACTCAGAGATAGTGTCGCGCTTTTAAACATGTTGAAGGAGCAGACCGCCGACCCTAATGCCTTCCTTACAGGTGACACCAGAGCTAAAAATAAAACTCAGACTGTACTCGACACGATAGACGACTTAATTTCTGTTCTGGATTTGAAGATTGATAACATGACTGATGTTGAGGAGCTTAATGAAGCTAGATTAGGAAAACAAAAAGCACTTCAACTACGGTCTGGTTTTGAGGTTATAAATAGAGCATATTCGAGATTAGGGTCTGGCGGAAAAACCGTAACAAGCTCGGATGAAGCTGAACAAGACGCTATCTTATTTGGAGGTTCTGAAAAATAATGGCGGATTTAACTGTAGAAGATGATCTTGCTTTAGGACCGCCCTATGCGCTGGCGGAAAACCGTGGTCCTGATGATGCGGTGGTTCCGGACGCCCCTACAAAAGGGCCGCTTTTTGGGAAACCCGTCACCTTATCAAAAGATCAAATTGATCTCTTCTACGAGCGTTTTGGGGATAGCGAACTGCGCGACGCGGAAGACAATGTCTACGCGGAGGGCCCTGATGCCGCTTTGGCTAGCTCTTTAGTGCGGCAGTTTGCACGGGAAAACCCCGCCATGTTCCCCGGCGGGTACGAAAACCTTGTGAAAACGCAACAGTCTGGGGAGTTTAAATCCCACCCTTTGTGGGGCGCGGTTCACGGACCGTTTAAAGGTTTAAAAGACAAGCCCATTTCCGACGTGGACATTATTAACTTATTTGCTCGAAATGAAGATGGCCAAAGATTTGAAGAAGGCACTTTTTTCGGCGGCATGAAGCGTGAAATTCTACCTTCGGTGTTTTCTATGTCGGGTGCTGTCGCTGCGGGTAAAACCGCATCAAGGCTTACTGCACCAATTCCTGCAACCACACCATTTACCGCAGCGGTTAAATTTGGTGTTCCTGTAGTTGCCACAGTAGTAGGTGGTTTTACCGGTTATAAAACCGGAGAAGAAGGCGCAAACCTCTTATTAGGGGCAGAAATGCCACTTAGCCCCGGAACTCGTATTCAATATGAAATGGGAAAAACAGCAGCTAGCGGATTAGGGTGGTTGCCTATCCCTTATCTTATTAGCTCCAAAGTTAATTTAGGTGGGGCGGAGTACCTTACTAACTTAGCAGAGCAACGCGCTAAACTTTTAGGGGCAAAATCAGAGGACATTTCTTTAATAAAGCCTAAGTCTAGTTACGGCTTTAGGTTACAAGATACTACTATTGTGCCTTACTTAAAAGGGACAAAATATGTTCAAGACCAAGGCCCGCAAGCAGCCCGCATGGCGCGGTTTGCCGAAGACATGTTGTCTACCACCGGGAAGTCCGCAAAAATAGCGCCTTTCCCGTTAGCCGCAGGAGAAGTTGCGGCAACGGCAGGGGCCACTTTGGGCACAGGTGTGGCAGAATCCCAGTATCCGGGGGAAGCCCTGCCCAGAATAGGTTTTGAACTGTTATTTGGCACCCCTTTTGGTTTACTTGGCGCAGGTACGGAAAAGTTAGTCGCTGCGGGAAGTGCTGCCAAAGAAGGTTATAAAAATTACGGCGGCTTAAAGGGCATACTAAAAGCTTTTTCTGTCTCTCGGCAAAATAAAGGTGCCCAGCGCATTGTAGAAATTTTAGAAGGTCAGGGCTATACGAAAGGTGATATTGCAGAGATAGCTCGAAAGTTAGCCGCAGACGATATAGATGATATGTTGGTAGATTCTACGGGGAAAAAGATATCTTTAACCGCAGGCACTAAATCGGGTGATCCGATAATGATGGCTATTGAGGCCTCTATTGCTCAAAGCAGCCCTACTTTAGGAAGAGCACGAGATACCGCATCCGAAGAAACTTCTAACATGATTAGAAATCAGATTAACGCTTTGATCTTGGCGGCTAAAGGCGGGGATCAAGCCCTTAACCAAGCCGCTCTACAGGAAATCGCACGTATAACTCAGTCTGTTTTTGAGCGTGGTATGGTTGAAAGACTTAGCAAAGCCACTGATAACGTGCTGGCGGCTACACAACGTGTTAAAGGCCGCGACATTGATAACGCTACTTTAGGTAATCAGCTTTTTAGTGTTGTTGACGCACAAATAGAGCTCGCGCGTAAGCAAGAAAGGGCGCTTTGGGCGAATGTCCCGAATATTGAAATAACTACGTTCCGCAACGCTGACGGAGACGACATAGACGTTCCTAACTTTATTTCAGCTTGGGACAATTCTGTGCCTAGCACAGAGGTTTTTCGTGATGAAGTAAACATGAAGTTGCGCCCTCTTGCAAAATTCGTTGATCTTAAACGGAAAGAGCTTAACTTAGACCGCGACCCTTTGCCTGAACTTAGAATGGATTTTGGGACACGTCTTTCTGAATTAAACAGTAGAATGGTCGATGCAACTCCGGATCAACGCGCAGCGCTTATTAAAGCGGAGCAGGATACTCTTATCCGGACTGACGCTGGGTCCGCCCAAGGAGATTATTTCCAGTATTTGCAACGGATGATGGACGAGCCAGCAGGAGAAGTAACTCCCCTTACCTTGACTGAAATTCAAGAGGCAAGACAAGAAGCCTTATCTCTTGGTCGCAATCTTAGAGCTAATGGAGATGATAGCACCGCCCGAATAGCTTATGCTTTTGCAGACGGTTTATTGGACGATTTAAATGGGTTAGAAGCTGTTGCAGATGCTTCTTATCAGACAGCTAGGTCTTACTCTAGGGCTCTAAACGACACCTTTACCAGAACTTTTGTTGGCGATATTTTAGGAACGGCAAAAACAGGGGAAGCTAGAATTGCGCCTGAACTATTGGCTAACCGGGTTCTTGCAGGCGGCGTGGACCCAACGCTTCTTCGGGTAAAACAATTAAAAAATATCGCTACTTTCATGCGTACAGAAGGCGTTCCCGGGGCAACCCCGGAAGAAACGCTTAATACCGTTTCGGGCAGCATAGAAGACATGCTTCGCAATGTTCGCGCTGAAGTCTATCGGGAAGTGCGAGATCCAGAGACCGGAAATATAACTCCACGTATAGATGAAACGGCCCTTCGTAATTGGTTAGAAAAAAACAAAGAGCTGTTAGGGGAAGACGGCTTTGCGGCCTTACGTAGAGATCTAGAGGATTCTGAAAAAGCTGAAATTATTTTAAGACAAACTCAGCTAAAAAACAAAAAAAGAACTAAGCGCCTAAACTCTATGAAGGTGTTTCAGGATATTTTACCGCAGACAACAGACAGCCCCATTCATGCCGTAGGGGACGCAATTAACGGAAAGGCTCCAGTAAAAAATTTAAACCGGTTGGTAAAACTAGCAAGTAATAAGAATTTTTCCGAAAGCCAAAGCGACGCCGCGAAAGAAGGCATAAAAGCTTCAATATTGGAATATGCTGCGGTTAAAGCTGGGATTACTAGCGGTACCGGCGACGCACGTACTATGTATAAAACTTTATTTACAGGCATGAAGGGTTCTCCCTCTAACATGTCGCCGGTTGCATATATGAAAAGTAAGGGCTTGATGAACGACAGTGAAGCCCAGACGCTGGAAACTTTCCTGACCGAGTTAGCTCGGGTGGAAACTGCCGCAGTTAATGGAAACCTTGTAGATATTGCTAAAGAAATGGGCCCAATGGTCGATTTCTACGTGTCCATTGCGGGTTCTGCGGCGGGAACTAGAGCCTACACCATGATGACAGGCGGTCAATCGGGTCCGGGCGTTATTACGGCGGCTTCTCGCGGCCAAGAGTTTTTGCGTCAAATATTTTCAAAAGTACCAGAGTCATTAAAGATGGATGTCATGGGCGAGCTTATGACTAACCCGACACTTTTAGCAAGCTTGCTTTCAAAAACTTCAACGCAGCGCGAAAAAACAGGTTTGTTGTCTAGTATAAAAGAACAGTTTCAAGAGCTTGGCTTTATACGGCCCGTTCGCAGAGAGCTTAGCTCCGCGTTCCGTGAAACTGATGACGAGATAGACCAGCAAATCACCGAACAAGAGGTCTTCTCTTCTCCTGTAGAAGAACCAGTTCCGGCACCAGTGCTCGACACTCCCACCACGAGTGCTGTGCCGGTTAGCCCTATGAGGTCGGTTGCGCCGCCTCCAATGTCACCTGCGCCGTCACCAGTTGCTATGGCTCCACCACCCGCGGCCAGCGGACCGGTGAACCGTCAACAGTACGCTGCCCTGTTCCCTAACGATATCGCGTCAGGGATGATCCAACAACAGGGAACTGCGCTTATGGCAGACGGCGGCGCGGTAAGACATTTGGCCGCTGGCGGCCGCGCTGACGGTCCCGGCAGCGATAACTTTGGTTCAGAGGCATCCCAACACGGGAGTGGCGGATATTCTGGCAATGATGGTGCCGGTGACCAAAACCGGTCGATGACACCGGAAGAGCGGTATGCCGATAACGCCCGTCGTCTGGGTCAGACCTATATTGGTGATGACCAAAACCGGTCGATGACACCGGAGGAGAGGTATGCCAATAATTTTGCAAGATTGTCAGCTAACTTGCCACAAAGCATCCCCTCAAATAGCGCGGTTTCTCTAACCGTCACCCCGCAAGAAAAAAGAGAAGTTTTGTCTCAAGTAAACAAGGTGGCCCAGCAAAGCCTACAGCCTGACGTTGTAGTAGACTTTCAGCAAAGGTTGGCAGCGGGGCAGTTTGACCCCCAAAAGGCCGCACTTAACCCCGCACAAGTGCGAGCCGCCGCACTTAACCCCACCTTAGCTAGTTTCGTCCAGCCGGGGGAAGTCATGGGAATAACGTCCTTGCCTTCAATTCAGACAAACACGAATATTGAACAGCCTACTGTTGCACCAGAGGCATCTTTTTCCGGCATTCCGGTTGGAGAAGGAAAGTTGATGGGACACTATGATCCTGCGACGGGGGAGGTGGAACTTGTTTATACTGGTCAATACGCACGAGGCGGCGCAGTAAATCTTGGTATTGGAAATTTATTCCGAAGAAGAGTTTAGACCAACCAGTCGCGAACTTCTTCGCCTAAAACTTTTCCTGCAAGATCAATCTTGCCGCGCAAAGCTTTCAAGATTTTCTCATCAATAGTTCTGGGCGACACTAAGTCTATATAAGTCACTTTATTTTCCTGACCTATCCGGTGGGCGCGGTCTTCGGACTGTAATCTTATTTCCAAATCATAGCTGTTGGAGTAATATATCATCGTGTTAGCCGCGGTCAGGGTGATCCCGTAGCCCCCTGTCCGCGGTTGACCGACAAAGAAACGAAGCGAGCTTTCTTTGTCCTGAAACTTATTGACAATCTCTTGCCGCTCGTCTTGCGGCGTAGCTCCATAATAGGTTGCGACCGCTTCGGGCCCAAAGCGGTCGCGCAGGGCCGAAGATACCTGTTGGATGTCGTGTGTATACGTCGCCCAAATGATAGCTTTTCCCTGTAACTCATCTACTATTTCCATTAATTCTTTTAACCGGTTGTTATCAAGCTCTTGGATTTCACCTTCGTCGGGCTGTAAGAAACCGCAACATATTTGTTGCAGGCGCATGATCTGCGTCAAAACACTCGCGGTTGTTGCGAGCTCGCCGTTGTCCAGTTTTGCCAAAGCCAGCTTCTTCATCTGCGTGTAAACGCGCTTTTGTTCATCCGTCAGCGCCACGTCTCTTCTGATGTACATCTTATCGGGTAAGTCAAGACAATGCTCTTTTAAAATGCGGTTACTAAAAGAGTCCAGCTTTTGATTTAGTTCGTCGAGCCGACGGTATGACACAATCTGTTGTATGGCTCTTTGTCCAAACTGACGCTTTTGCACTACGGCATACCTGCCCTGAAAGGCATAATAACTACTGAACCCCAACGCATCAGGAGACAGGAATGAGCATTGGCTGAACAAATCCATTGGGGATTTAGTGATAGGAGACCCCGTCAAGATACGCTTATATAATGCCTCTTTAGACAGCATCATTATATTTTTAGTGCGGGTAGCCTTGCGGTTTTTAATCGTAGTGCTTTCATCCACAATCATTATGTTGCCGGGGTTTTTACACAAGAACATATAAGCGGCTTTTGTGCCCCGCGGCGTGGAAAGAGCTTCAATATTCATTACAAATATCTTCAGCCCGTCAAACGGCTCATAAACCAACTCTTTCATTTCTTCTTGAAATTTCTTAGAGGTTGAGGGAGACCAGCGCACCATGCTTCGGTTTATGTCGTCCGGCAAGTGCGTAGGTATTTCCCCTTGAACCCAGTTGTCATAAACGCCTTTAGGCGCTAGGATCAAGGCCGCGTTGATTTGCTTGGCTTTATGTAAGACACCCATAGTGTCGATAGCCACTTTGGACTTCCCTGTTCCCATCTCCATGAACAGCGCATAATAGTCCGCGGCCCACGAATCTTCTAAGGCGCGACGCTGGTGATCAAAAGGCTCAGTTTTAAATTTATATTCCCGCATGTTTTTTTTCTCCTTGACACTGAGATAATATAAGCATATATATGACAATGTCAAGACCGGAAACGAGTCTTTAAAAAGGAGATTGCGATGAGCAATATATTTGACCAAATGGAAGCTGACTTTGAAGAGAAGATGGCTACCTCAGTTGAAAAACTGGACCAAGGCGACTTAACCACAGTTGCTGGAATGGCAAGAGCAATCCGTGACAAAGAGGCAGAGGTTAACGAACTTGAGCAAAAGCTCAAGAACGAAAAACGCGCCTTGATGAAATTGACGGATGAAGACTTGCCCACAATGCTAGCCGAAATCGGTTTGACTAGCATGAAACTTGATGATGGCTCAGAGGTTAGCATCAAGCCACAGTATGGGGCTAACATTCTTGTGGACAACAGACCGGCGGCTTACGAGTGGCTTCGGGAGAACGGGTATGACGACATCATTAAAAATACTGTTGCGTGTACGTTTGGCCGAGGGGAAGACGACCAAGCGTCGGCTTTCAAAGCCTTTGCCGAAAAAGAAGGTTTCTTTGCGGAGCAAAACACGGGTATCCACCACACGACGCTTCGTGCCTTTGTCAAGGAACGTATTGAAAATGGTGACGACTTCCCAATGGAGTTATTCGGAGCCTATGTCGGACAACGAGCTATTATTAAGAGGAGCAAATAAAATGGCTGAAAAGAAAAACGAAGTGGCCGAAAAAAAATCTGCTGAAATTATCCAGTTTGACCCAACAATGTTTGAAGATGACGCTGGTGTCGGTTTGGAAAACATGGGCCAAGACGATCTTGCGCTACCGTTCTTAAAGATTTTGGGCGGCATGAGTAAGGAGCTAGACAATCTAGAGGATGCGCGTAAAGGCGATATCTTCAACACTGTCTCTGGGCAGGTGTCAAAGGGCAAGGATGGGTTGAAAGTAATTCCTGTAGCCTACCAGCGTCGATTTATCCAATGGGCACCATTGGGCGAAGGAACAGGGGCTCCTGTAGCGGTATATGCTCCGGGAGAGGCCATGCCAAAAACAGCCCGCGATGCAACTGATAACCGTGAATACGTCCAAGACGGATCGGGGCATTATATTGAAGAAACCCATCAGCATTACGTTATCGTTCTGCACGAAGATGGTTCCGCCGAAACTGCGCTAGTCGCAATGAAATCAACGCAGCTTAAAAAGTCACGTAAGTGGAACAGCATGGTTTCGTCGTTGACTATGCAGGGCAAGAACGGCCCGTTTAGCCCGCCACGTTTCAGCCACGTTTATCACTTGAAGACGAACTTGGAAGAAAATAGCAAGGGTAGCTGGCACGGGTGGGAAGTAAGCCGCGTTGGACCTGTTCAGGACATGGCGATTTATAATCGTGCAAAGGATTTCGCCAAGAGCATCACGAAGGGTGAGGTTGTGGTGAAACATCAGGATGAAAGCGTGGGCGGAGCAGGAAGCTCTGACGACGTGCCGTTCTAAGTAACTAGGGTGGCGATATAGCGCCACCCTTTTCTTTTGGGGGCATTCATGTCTGTTGAAAAGTTTTCCGCCATATTTGATGGGCTGTCGTTAGCCTACGGCACGTATAAAATTGAGAAAACGCAAGCGAACGGTAAGAACACCGGTAAAGCCACCATTGTGCGCGAACCGCGGACCACGGCTTTATGGGAAGGCCATCTCTCCGGAAAAGGCCAAGGTATAGGGATTATACCTATCGACGAAAATAACATGTGCGTCTGGGGGTGCGTTGATGTTGATCAGTACCCGCTTGACCATAAGTTACTTATAGAAAAAATTCGGAAGCTAAAACTTCCGTTGGTTGTCTGCCGATCAAAGTCCGGTGGGGCGCATTGTTTTTTGTTTACCACGGCTCCTGTAGACGCAAAAGATATGCAGGCTACGTTACAGAACATATCGGCGGCACTTGGTTATGGCGGCAGTGAAATATTTCCCAAGCAAGTCAAACTAAATTTAGACCGTGGGGATGTTGGTAACTTTTTAAACCTCCCGTATTATGACGCTGAAGACGGCCTGCGCTACGCAATTAAAGACGACGGAACATCCGCCACTTTGCAGGAGTTTTTTGATCTACATGAAACTTATAAGCAAACACCCGAGCAGATAGTAACCCTTCAGTTAGAGGAGCAGAAAGAAAGCACCCCGCTAAAAGACGGGCCTCCCTGCTTGCAGATACTAGCTAAGAGTAAAATATCGGAAGGCGGCCGTAACAACGGACTTTTTAATCTAGGTGTATACCTAAAGAAAGCATATCCCGACAGTTACGAGACAGAGCTACTTACATACAACATGATGTATCTAGACCCGCCGCTGCCTTTGAGTGAGGTCAACATCGTAGCAAAGCAGTTAGACCGAAAGGATTATGCTTATAAATGCTCTGACGCGCCGATTAGCGCACATTGTAATAAAGAACTTTGCCATACCAGAAAACACGGCATTGGGGCCGCGGTCCTTGGCGCTTCTATAGCTAATTTGCGTAAGTACAATTCTAACCCGCCCGTCTGGTTCTTGGACGTGAACGGGGAGCCGCTGGAGCTAGACACTGAAGCTCTAATGAGCCAGCCGGTCTTTCAAAAGGCTTGTATGGAGCAGCTAAATTTTCTTCCGCGCAGTGTAGCGAAGCCTGTATGGGAAGGACGCATTGGCGGTCTTTTATCGGAGATGAGCGACAACGAAAGTGCAATCATAGAGGTAGCAGAAGACGCCAGCATTAGCGGCCAGTTCTACGATTACTTAGAAGAGTTCTGCGTTCATCTGCAAAAAGCAAACGATAAAGAAGAGATATTGCTCAAGCGACCTTGGACTGATGACGAGGCGGGGGTTACGATTTTCCGTCTAAAGGATTTTGAAAACTTCCTAAAACGCAACAAGTTCTTTGAATATAAAGCTCACAAGATAGCTCAACGTCTACGTGATCGTGGCGGTGAAAGTAGGTTACTTAAAATTAAAGGCCGACCGGTCAGGGTTTGGCAAATACCTTCTTTTGACACGGCGGAAATTGAGTTTTCAACACCCACCTTTGGCGGGGGACAATCGGAGGCACCTTTCTAATGTTAAAAGCAGATGGTTTTAATGATGCGTTTATTGGTGTGGCAAGCAGAGCAGGCCAGCCGGATATAATTGCTTACGACTTTGATAAATGTGTTGCGGTCCTGTGCGAACGTGACCGCATGGAGTTCGACGAAGCCGTGGAGTTTATGTACTTCAATGTCGTAGACGCTTGGGTTGGCGATGAAACCCCTATTTTTGTAAAGCTAATGGGCAGTATAGAGGATATTACCGATGAAGAACACGGCGCGTAATGAAGGGGTTTACCATAAGCGTGTGGTAGAAAAACGAACCCTGCAATCTGTGGCAGATGAATATGGTATCACGCGCGAGCGTGTCAGGCAGATCGTAGTAAAGATGGATAAGAAAGCATTATGGGAAGCAGTTCGCGCATCACGGCCCTCGCCTCCCAAAATAATGAAGGATATCTGGTGGAGCCGACGCGTTTACAATTGTCTTTATAACGAAGACTTGTTGCGAGTAAGCCTTTCGGATTTTGTAGAACACTTGAGCCATAACAGACTGATCAACAGAATCCCAAATATGGGGAAAAAATCCGTAGAAGAAATTTGCAAAAGGCTGGAAGAAAATGGACAACAAGATATTTCGCATTTACGGTCCGCCCGGAACGGGGAAAACCACCGCGCTTCTTAACAAAGTGGATGAGGCTCTGTCTCGTGGGGTAGACCCCGCGCATATCGGCTACTTTGCTTTTACCAAACAGGCGGCTAACGAAGCCGTTGAACGCGCTTGCACTAGGTTTAACTTTGAGCCTGTTCAGTTGCCTTGGTTCAGAACGCTGCATAGTTTTGCGTTAAAGCTGTCGGGCATTCGGCCTGAACAAGTTATGCAGCCGGAGCACTATAAGGAGTTGGGGCATGAAATCGGGCACGACCTTGTCGGCGATAGACGCGGCCTTGGCGGTGAAGAAACTTTCGACCTAAATAAAAACAACAACCCAATAATTAGCCTGTTGAACTTAGCTAGGCTCCGCAAAGTTGATCTTCGCCAACAGTATGACGAAAGCGGTTTAGATGACCCGTGGTCTACGGTAAAGTATGTTTCAGACTGCATGACTAAATATAAGAACCGATTTGATCTATACGATTTCACCGACATGCTGGAGGTGTTTGTACGAGACGGAGCACAGTTCTGCCCAAGACTGGCAATTACTTTTATCGACGAAGCGCAAGACCTGTCTCCTTTGCAGTGGGACGTAGCGCATGTTTTAGAAAAGCACTCCGACCGCATCTATTGCGCGGGGGACGACGACCAAGCTATTTATCGCTGGGCCGGTGCAGACGTAGAACACTTTATCGGACTGAATGGTGGTTACGAGGTGCTGGAGCAATCCTACCGTGTACCGGCGTCCGTGCATCCGTTAGCTGAAGGCATCGTTAAACGCATTAGACGCCGCGTAGCAAAAACCTACTTGCCTAAACTGGACCACGGCTCCGTGCAGCGGATACCTACCACAGGATATATCGGTTTTGAGGAAGGTTCGTGGCTCGTGCTAGCCCAAGCTAATTACTTCTTAGACGCCGCTGCCCAAGACTTAAAAAGCCGTGGGTTTCTGTTTAACCGAAACGGGAACCGGTCAATATCAGAGAAACTGAGTGAAGCCATCAATGGATGGGAACAACTGCGTAAGGGTCAAAGAGTTACAGGAGAGGCTGCACGAGCCATTTACAGTTATATGTCAGTTGGCGACAGAGTCAAGCGCGGATTTAAAAAATTGCCTGCTTTAGATGATGATGAATTAGTTAACTTAGAAGAGTTGACAGTTAACCACGGCCTGTTAGCCACTATAGAAATGATATGGCATGAGGCTATGGATAAGATTCCCAGCGGCGAACGTGCGTACATCACGGCTCTTCTGCGGCGCGGCGAGAAATTTAACGCCATTCCCCGTATTGCCCTGTCCACGATTCACGGCTCTAAGGGCGGCGAAGCAGATAATGTCGTGCTATATACCGACTTATCCCCTGCGGCGCAGAAAGCTTCAGAAGCAGCCCCTGACGATTTACACCGAGTGTTTTATGTGGGGGTCACTCGTACTAAACAAAACCTTTACTTAATTGAACCTGAAAACATGAACCAGAGTTATTGGATATGAGCATCGTTCAGATACGAGATTACATGATAAATGTGAATTATGAGTGTGTGGAATGTGGCAACAAATGGAACACTTGGTATAGAACACCTGACGACTGGCATGAAAAGACTTGGGCTGGATACACCGCCGCAAACGTCGATGCTTGTCCTAAATGTAATAAAATCAACCCACCTGAAGAGGACAATATACAATGAACAGAGAAGAAATTTTAGATACCGCAGGCGACTTGATTAACGGTGACCGCGCAAAAGATTATGGCGACGCACACCGGAACTTTCAAGATATCGCAAAGCTCTGGTCCGTTGTATTGGGACAAGAAGTAACGGAGCAACAGTTCGTGCTCTGTATGATTATGGTAAAGTCCGCCCGCTTGATGAAGACCGACCACGAAGACTCGTGGATTGACATCTGTGGCTATGCTGCGTTGGGCGGCGAAAAACCTATTTCTGATACGGAACTTTTTTAATGAGCTTGCAAATGACAATGTTCGGTCCTAAGAGTGAATGGGTTCCACCCGCAGAGTTGCCTGACATCTTTGATGCGAAGCAGATCGCTATCGACGTTGAAACACGCGACCCTAACATCAAAGTTAACGGGCCGGGATGGCCTACCGGAGACGGGGAAGTGGTGGGCTATGCGGTAGCTGTTGCCGACTGGGCCGGATATATCCCTATCCGGCACCTTGGGGGCGGTAACTTAGATGAGCGTATTGTTAATAAATGGCTCAAAAAAGTGTTTGAATGTCCCGCGGACAAGATCATGCATAACGCGCAATACGATGCCGGTTGGATACGTCGCATGGGGTTTAAACTAAATGGACGCATAATTGACACCATGCTGGTAGCCGCGCTGCTGGACGAAAACCGCTTCAGCTACAGCCTAAATGCGCTCTGCTACGACTTACTGGGGAAAATTAAGACGGAGAAAACTTTGCAGGAGGCCGCCCGTGAGTTTGGTTTAGACCCAAAAGCGGAAATGTGGAAAATGCCTGCGATGTACGTCGGGCCATATGCTCAAAACGACGCGGAAATAACATTGGAGCTCTGGAATTATTTATCCACACAATTAACTAAAGAAGATTTGTGGCATATCGCGGACCTTGAGCTAAAGCTTTTGCCTTGCTTGATCGACATGACATGGCGCGGTGTTCGTATTGATCAAGACCGCGTTGAACGCACCCGAAACATGCTTCTTAAAAAAGAAAAAGATATAGTAAAACAAATAAAGTCTGTGGCCGGTATGGAGGTTGAGCTTTGGGCTGCCGCTTCAATATCAAAAGCATTCGATAAATTAAGCATAGCCTACCCAAAAACTGAAAAAGGTGCGCCGTCCTTCACAAAATCTTTTCTGACCGACCACCCACATGAACTGGCACAACTAATTGTACAGGCCAGAAACCTGAACAAAACTAGTGGCACTTTCATCAATACAATTATGAAACATTGCCGCACCGATGGGCGAATACACGGGCACATAAACCAGATCAGATCGGATGACGGCGGTACGGTTTCGGGGCGCATTTCAATGTCAAACCCAAACCTACAGCAAATTCCGGCCCGCGACCCTGAACTAGGACCCATGATCCGAAGCCTGTTCTTGCCGGAAGAAGGGGAGCAGTGGGCGGCCATTGACTTCTCGCAACAGGAACCGCGCATCTTGGTTCATTATGCACACCTATATAATAAATCCCGAGGTGGCGGAATGCGGGGTGTAGAAGAGTTTGTAGAGGCGTATAGAAATGACCCTGATATGGATTTCCATACAATGGTTGCGGAGATGGCCTCTATCGCGCGTAAGCAAGCCAAGACGATTAATCTAGGTATGATGTACGGGATGGGCGTTAACAAACTTTCTGAGCAACTGGATATTGACGTAGAAGATGCAAAAGGTCTGGTTAAGCAGTACCATGAGCGCGTCCCGTTCGTTAAGGGGCTGATGAACGGCGTTCAGGCACGTTTAAACAACAAAAAAAGTGGGGGGTCTGTACGGTCTTTATTGGGGCGTAAATGCCGTTTTGATTTGTGGGAGCCGGATACCTTCGCTATGAATAAAGCACTTCCATACAAAGAAGCCATAGACGAATACGGAGAGACTACACGACTCAAACGGGCATATACCTACAAAGCACTAAACCGGCTTATTCAGGCGTCCGCCGCAGACATGACCAAACAGTCTATGGTCAACATGTATGAACAAGGACATGTTCCGCTGATCCAAATCCACGATGAAATAGCTATTTCGGTAAAAGACCGTGCCGCAGCAGAAAATATTGCCAACATCATGGAAAATGCTGTACCATTGGAAATACCAAGTAAATGCGACATAGAAATCGGCCCAAGTTGGGGCGAAGCTAAGTAAGTTTTTTCATGGTGTTCCTCCCTTAAACTGGCCCCGCTTCGGCGGGGCTTTTTTTCTTGCAAATATACCGCGTCTCCTATATATTCGCTTATATAAACGCTATATATGGAGTTTTCCGTAATGGATATAACTAAATGGAAGTCTGTCTTGGTGCCAATTGAGGTGTACGAGCAGATTAAAACAATTGCAAAAGCCGAAGGCCGCACAATAAGCGGACAGCTTCGTATTATGTGGGAAGTGTATAAAGAAACCCGCATAAAAGAACTCCAGAACCGTTGACATATTTTTTTACCTATGGTATGGGATAAATAATGTTAAATCTTATATGGGAGACCAATGTGGACTATACAAAGTTAATTGTTTCAACTATCGGGGACGTTTTAGGTGACGCCGAAGACCACGGCATGAAGCCCACGCCTGCCATGAAACGGCTCGCGGCCTACGGCCTTCTGGTTGAAGCTCAACTCGACGAAGCCGATACTCTGGGAGAGACACCGCAAGAAGACATGCCAGAAAAGTTCCGCTTCACACCTGACGGCATTGAAATGAATTTTGATTTCACGCCCGAATGGGTAAAGCAGCCCAAAGTAAAGCGCAAGAACGGCCGGAAAAATTGCAAAGAATGCAACACTAAGCTCACGGGTTTAAAGCGTTTGTTCTGTTCTAGGTTATGCCAAAAACGCAATTGGATTAAAGATAATCCTGAAAAAGTTCAGGCCAGCCACCACCGGTACGGTAAACGACAAAAGTCAAAACAAAAACAAAAACAAAAACTCAGTTTGGTAAAATGAAAACTTGCCCTGAGTGCGGCGGAGAGGGACAATGTGAGTATGAAGTCTCAGTGCCCTCCCCAATGTCTTGGCGGGGCGGGTGGCTTGAAGACCGGTTGTTAGAGTGCGAGCTTTGTGGCGGATCAGGAGAGTTGGGAGATGATAAAGAACAGGGAACTGAATTATCCCCCTAAACCTTTTGGTGCCGCCGGTAAAATACAAAAGCTTTTAGATAACAACCAGTGCCCGCGCTGCCGAACAAATTTACCACCCGTCGAAGTGCACGGTCATGTGCAATGCGCCGTATGCAAACTTTATATCAACGAATGCTGTCAGGGAGAGCAATGTGATATGCCCGAAGTGTCAGGGGAAAAGTAAAGTATATAATAGCCGACCTAAGAGTGATACTATTCGTCGGAATAGAAAGTGCCTAGAGTGTGGACATAAATACACGACCCTAGAACTACTGGAACACCCCGCAGAAAAAATAGCGCGGCCTACGAAGCCAAAATTAACACTGGTTAAAAAGAAGAAACCGAAGCATAAACCGCGGTTCACCGACCTTGACTTTGATAATATGTCAGACGAAGAACTAGAAGCGGCAATATTCGACGGGAGGTTTTAATGCGAAAAGTTAGAAACCCTGTCGCTAAACAAATAAAGCGTTTTAAAAACCAGATAGTCCGACCCAAAAAAGGGAAAGGATCATATAAAAGGAAAGGGCGGGTCTACCGCCCTTTTTCTATGCACGTCTCCCACGACCGCGCTTCTAAATCATCTCTATCAAACTTTTGAGGCAGAAACCGTTTGGTTATCTGCCCCTTTAAACATCCCACTCTTTTAAAAATTACCCGCTCCCGATCCAGAGCAACAAACGCCACGATGTCGCATTCGTTTCCTGTCAATGGACGTTTCTTCCCGCCATACGCTAAAGAAAACTGATACCCCTGCCCGCTGTGATTTTTTTTATATTGGCTGGACTTGACCTGAACGCGTAAAATCCCGTGGTCTGTACTGGCGACAATGTCCGTGGTCTCCATGTGAACGATTTCACATGTAATACCCAGCTTCATTAACCGAAGCAGACAAATCAACTCACCCATTTTTCCGGCTTCGACAGCTTTGTACATGAAATTTAGTTTATAGAGAATTTATTGAAAAAAAACATCTTTTTTGCCCATTTATATGTTGCAATTCCCATACAATCGTATATAAAGGTCTTTGTAGAGCCCCCAAGTTCTACATTCCCGTAGTGAAAAGCCCCCAGACACAGTCTCCTCTGGGGGCTTTTTTCGTGTTGACTATATGTAGTCACTATAGTATATGGGATATATCTTATCTAACTACGGGAGATACAAATATGTCAAAAAGAAAATTTTCTGATACGGACGTTTGCGATTTTTATAAATATGCGGCGTCTGAAAAAATCTCTATCCTACAAGCCTGCCGTGAACACGGCTTGTCCTACAATGATTATAGTATCGTTCGTAACTGGGGCAAAAAGCTTGGTCTTAAATGCCTCACCCCTGCGGAGATAACCGGACATTCTGAGAGGGATAGCCAGCTATATTTATTAATTGTCCACGGCGCGAAGACCGGTATCTATGTGGGGTCAAGCACTGACCCCAACCTACGGTTCAAGCAACATGTCACAAAAGCACGAAAAAATGGCGAAACCGGCGTAAACAAGCGTGACCGTTTCATGTTTGAGGCAATGAAAAATCGGGAAGATTGTTTCACTCTTAAAGTGTTTCCTAAAAAATATCAAGGCTCACGGATCGCGCCCTTTGAAACTGCGCTAATTGCAAAAATAAAAAAATCTTTCCCTCATCTGGTTTTACTTAATGGTCTTGTTGGTGCCCCGATGGGCGGGTACGGCGTAAAGCTGTCCGATAAAGAAGAGCAAGCTATCATAAACGACTACAGGGGCGGCCGAATTACAACGGAGGCTTTGGCTGAAAATTATGGGGTAACGCGAAGTACCATAAACCGCATCCTGCAACGGGAAGGGGCAACTAAAACCCGCGCTGAAATGATTGTCCGATACGATGAAGCTATCCGCCAAAAGATAGTGGAAGACATTAAAGCGGGGGCAAAAGATGCCGAAATAACAAAAAAATACGGTATGTCTAAGCGCACTCTTTACCTTCTGAAAAAGGAACACGGCTTAATTAAATTTAAAAAAATAACTGTGACTAATGTAAAAGTATGCGGAGAAACCTTCCAGACTTTACAGGATGCCTGTAAACGGTACGGCATAGAGTACGTTACGGCAAAACGGCGTATAACAAAAAATGGCTGGAGCGCAGAAGAGGCCTTGGAAATCGAACCGCGCATTAAGCCGTATACTAAAAAGTTAACTCCTGTTACCGCCTTCGGTGTCGAATATAAATCCATGACCCACGCATCACGAGCCTTTGGAATGAGCAACAGACTTGTCGGTAGCCGCGTCCGGAAGGGCTGGTCTATCGAACAAGCCCTCACTACAAAAGTAGGCGACGGGCAATCGTGTGGGTGGAACCCACCACCAGAAACACAAAAACGATTAGATCAGGTGAAGAAACTGGGGTATCGCTCGCTAGCCGAAGCGGCCAGAGCTTATGGTATAGGCGCAGAAACAGTAAGCCGCCGTCTTGCTGCCGGTATGTCTGTAAAAGACGCGCTGGAAATACCCCTAATGAATGGCGGCGCAGTACGCTGGGGCAAAAATGAAATATTCTTGAAAGGAGACAACAATGAATAATTCGGATATAATTCAAGATAAGGCGCGGGAAATGGACTGGCAAACAGCCGTCGCTCTGATCAATACCGCCGTCGTGCTACACGCTTCACGGATCGCGGCCGAAGGCCAATTTAGCCGCGAAGCCGTCGATAAATCAGCCGACATGCAAGCGGCTTGGAAAAGGATACTACGCGGATGACCGACCAAATGGATAAAGATTTTAATCTAGCTAGTGATATGATGAATGAACTGCTAGATGATTTTGAAAATTCTGAAATGCAAGCGGGTGCCGCGATAGGTGGCGCACTAACCGCCCTCCTGTTCCGTCTTATACTGTCCAGCGAAGACCAAAGCACTACTATCGGCATGATCTCTTCTGCCATGCACCACGCTGCCGCCGCTGCCGCCTCCACAGAAGATGAAGACGAAGTTCGCCATTGACAACTTTTTATTTATATAGTATATGGGATAAATCGTATACATATAGCTACGGGAGATTGCTATGGAAGAATTGCCACTTGACCACGAGCCTAGTCTGGATCATTGGGCAAAATGTATTGCCGATGATGACCTAGCCACTGGCTACCACACAAACTGGGATTATGCTTATGAGCAGGCGTGGCACTCATTGGATGCCGAATATAATTATAACTACGAATATCAATGATAGCTACGGGAGATTGCTATGACATTTAACGCTAACGAACGCACCAGATATATCGCTAAATGCGCTGGTGTAGACTATGACGACCTGATCACACATCAGGACGCCAACCCCGCCGTCACAATGTATCTGGATGACTTTAAAGTTATAGAAAACGAGCTCCGCGCTGCGTATATCGTAGGCAAAGCAACAAAGACCGCGGCTCACGGTTCTTCTGGCCTTATCGACAGTCTTGAGCATTGGGCTAAATGTTTTAGAGACGGCACCTTGGACGACAGCAACGCGGAAGAAATCGCGTATTTGCTGGAAGACAGGGCGCACGATCTGCGGGGGAGAGGGGAAGACAATGCGTAAAAACTTACATGAAATAAATAACATCCGTGAGGCAATGTACCAATTGCAAGATGCCTTTGAAAAGTTTGATGTGTGCGTTGTAACTGATAGGCGTCATTCAACTGACAAAGATATTGCGGATGAAATGTATCATATTGCGAAAGAGTTAAACGTGTGCATTGTTTCACTCGCAAGTAAGGGAGACGAAGATGCCAAAGTTTAAGGTAACCGCCACGATGGATGTGGGATATGAGGCTATTGTTGAAGCACCAAATGAGGAAGCGGCTTGGGATATGGCCGTAGACTCAGGCGTATGGATCGGCAGCACCGTTGACTGGGTTCAAGCCGATCAGGGTCACGACTGGACAATGGAAAATATCTGGGAGATTAGTGATGACAGTGATGAAAACTGATAATAGACTTTTATGTGTGGATGAAGAAGTCCGCAGATTGATGCGAGAGTTTGGCGATATGTGTTTTGACCAAGAAGATCAGGCCGCAATTGACGCCAAGCACCGCGAATATATGTCGGTTAAAAATTTGCAAAAGGAGGGTAAATCCTATGTCCCCAAATTTTAAACCCGTCGAAGGCTGCGAAGAGTGCGAAGCCCTGACAGAAATGTTCGATGAACCCACCGCCTGTTATGAGTGCATCGAATACGGGGAGGCGGAACAAAATGTCTCTTGATAACGTCGAAGCCGCAATCGAACAAGGCATGTCAATCAAACTAGCCCAGCTAGAGTCCGCCGTCCGTTCGATACACAAGGCGTCGCAAAAACTGCCCGACGAATGCTTCGTCAAACAGACAGCACAGTGGGCAATGGAAATCGTCGAGCCTAAGAAAAAAGGCTTCAGCGATGTCTCCTGAAGACATCTTCATAACCACCTATCTGGTCAGCGGGTTCGCCCTGCTGGCCTTTCTTTTATGGGACGTGTGGCGAGACCGGTAGAAATTTTAAAAATTTCCGCTTGACATGTATGGGATTTTATGCTATTGTATAAGAACAGTTGGGGATGACTGTTTTTTGGCCGTCGGCCAAACGCTGTTTGAAATCGTTAACTACTACGGGAGGTATCTATGTCAGATACAACTAACGCCGCGTCCGTCTGGGCTGTCCAAAGCAAACTGCTTGAAACCGCGGATAAGGAACATGAGTGGGGGGACTGCATGTCTTTCACCTCAATCCTTATCGACGAATGTAACGGCAGCCGACTTGACCTTGGAACAGATAATACGTTCGATTTAGGTTACGTTAGAGCCGTTGAGTATGCTTCCAGAATGGGGAAACTCTATGCCGCCACTCAGTATTTTAGAGTCGTTCTGAAAAAAGGATGGTTCGATGAGGTGGGAAAAGAGTTTACCTTCAAGGGGTTGGCTCAAAAGGTTGAGTGACCGCGGCTCACGGGGCAGCTTTCGGGCTGCCCCTTTTTTCGTGCCGAAACTATAGAACGGTTACTCTTCTTCAAAAGGGTTGTTACGTTATTTGTTTTCTATTATAATAATTTTAGAAAGGAAGGTGAAACATGGATGCAGAACAACTCTTATCTAATATACGGTGCGGGACGCAGGACGCGCTAAAAACTAACAAAGCAAAAGATATCGCCGATACCGTGTCAGAACACTATAATGTCGGGGTGTCTTCCGCGTGGGTATATAACCTTGCAAACTCCAGTGACCGCGGATCACGGTTCGATGTGTCGGTGCGACGAGCTTTTGCTATGAAGGTTTTTATCGAAGATTGGCGGGCGGGGAAGTGTCCGTGGCTGGTTAAGTAACGGTATACACTATATAGAGCTCAGAAATAAAACCGAATATTTTTTTTAAAACAGGGTGTTACCGGTGTTACCGGTGTTACCCTGTTCTGTAACGTATAGTGGACAACAAAAAAGAGGTAACACGAAAGGTAACACGGATGATTTACAAAAAAGTTACCTCTTTAATAGGTCTCGCGGATAAGCGGTCAAAATTGAAAAAAAATATAGAAATAATTTCTGTTCTATATAGGTGGTTCTTGATATAACTATGGGATGTGACCTAATTAACGGTGAAATCATTATGGCAAGAAAAGCAGCAAGTAAAGTGACCGGCAAGCCCCGTGAAACGCGAGGCAGACCGCCTGCGACTGTCGAACAGCCTTTGACACGCAAACAAGAACTTTTTGTAAAAGAACTGGTGAGCAAAGACGGCCAAATAACTTTGCGGGAGGCAGCGATTAATGCGGGGTATGCCGCTACGTCCGCCCATTCGCGGGCATATGAGTTAACTAACCAGCATATATCACCCCATGTTGTGGCCGCCATACAATCTTATCGGCGCGAGTTAGACGAAAAGTATGGGGTGACATATCAAAGGCATTTAAGAGATTTGCAAACTATTCGCGACGTGGCTTTACAGAACGGCGCATATAGCGCAGCCGTGCAGGCGGAGTATAGACGGGGGCAAGCCCAAGGAGATATCTACGTTAGCAAATCAGAAATCCGTCACGGCTCAATTGACAGCATGAGCAAAGAAGACGTGATGAAAGCTTTAGAGGAAATCAAACAAAGTTATGCCCCAGTCACGATCAACATCACTCCCGAAGAAACAACGAATGCCAGCAATCGCGGTAAAGCGAGAGGCAGGCTTTTACAAACAGATGAAGGAAGCAGCGCAGAGATCGAACCGGAAACTGTTGCTGACGCGGATTGAAAATTCAATCGGTGCGGGTATTCCGGACGTTCTCTTGTGTGATGAAAGCGGGACGTTCTGTTTTGTTGAGTTAAAGTTTTTGACCAGCAACGGGGTGACCTTGCAACCGTCGCAAGTGGCGTGGCTTTCCCGCCACCAGCATAGCCCTTCTTGGATACTGATTAAAAAGCAGAACAAACCTATGGATGATCCGGAATTGTTTTTGTATCCGGCCAGCGCAGCCGTCGATCTAAAAATGGACGGTCTACAATCCGTCGAGCCAATACACCATCAAAAAGGCCAGTTTAACTGGGAAGTCGTTTTTAACTTGATATGTCCCACATAATCCTATATGTAGGGGGTATCGTTAATTAATACGGGAGTTTTGAACGATGGCTATCGAAGAGGTGTTCAGACGCATTGACGTTTATTCTAACAAGAGGAAAAGGCCACAGATAGATTGGCAGTGTGATAGAGGTATTTGCGAATATTCAGATCGAATAAATGGGCAGTGTCAATGTTACAACGAGGAAAATAACCAGCGAGGAGATATCCAATGAAATATTATGTTGGGACACTGCAAATGCAGTTTGGTGAGTTCGATCCAGAAGTAAGCTTCTTGTTCGCAACCGCTGGGGATGCCGATCAATTGATGGAAGTGATTGCCAAGGATTGGTATGGGCGGGATGAGCATGATTCTGATGGTTTGCGGGAAGGGATGTACTGGAATTATGAAATGGCCTATGGGGCTGGTAGTCACTACGAGGTGACCAAGGCCACATATGATGAACTGAAAGACAAGCGTGTTTTCAATGAAATGTGGGGGGATGGATGATGATCGACGTTAAAAGAAAAATCCACATTGATCTGGTGGCCTTGTATGATCTGGCCTATCAGAACGATTTGCCCGAAATATGCGGGGCTTTGTCTAATGTTGAGCATTTGGTCTGGGAAATGCGACGCCGTGATGCGGATGATCAGTCCTATTTTGAAAACTTACAAGCCTGTTTAGACCAACAAAGAGAGGTGCCCGCGTAATGTTTATATTCAGTATTATTGGCCGTTTGCTTTACGGGAAAGACTGGGAAAAATATTCGCAAAAGCGGACGCGATATGTGAAACGCCGACGCCGGTAGAAATTTTAAAAAATTCAAGCTTGACTAATATGGGCTTTTATGAGACAACCATCACCAGCGGCAGCAATGTTGCTGGTTTTTTAACTTCTACGGGAAATAGAAAAATGACACATACTATCGAAAATTCACAAAACACCTTGACACGTTTACTGGAAAAAGTTCGCGACGATGCGGCAAGAAAATCAGATTATATTGCCCCGACGCATGATTTACAGAAAACCACTAATGATCAGGGTGAACCCCAAATCGTCATTGAACAGCGGGGCGGCGAGCCAACACGCGTTTTAAATGTTAATGACGTTGCGTTTGGGCAGATTGCCAGCCATGCGGGCATTGACGTTAGAACCGCTCGCCGGTTGCAGGCGGGCTATTCTGATCAATTCGACGGGCTGTTAAATGCTATCTGGCAAAAAGAACCGTCGGTTCGTATGTTGCGGGCTCATGACGGGTTGGCTTTGTCCGACGGCGGCATTGGCACGTTGCGGGCTTTTGTGTCGGATAAGTTTAAAACCTACGATCACGTCAATTTGTTAAATGATGCCTTGCCGCAATTGATGGAAAGCGACGCCCGCTTTCAGGTTGTTAATGCAACCGTCACCGACAAACGGCTTTATCTGCGTTTAAAATCCCTTGCCCATACTGGTGATGGCGCGGGTGTTGGTGACGTTATGGCCAATGGTATTGGCTTGCAAAACAGTGAAGTTGGTGCGGGTTCGGTGTCGGTGTATCAGGTGGCTTGGACACTGGCTTGTTTAAACGGTATGCAAACCCAAAACAAAACACGGTCAAGCCATATCACCAGCGGCCGTGATGCCGACGATTGGGGCTTGCTTTCGGATGAAGCGAAAGATGCTGATAATGCCGCCCTTGGTTTGAAAATTCGTGACCTTGTCGGCGTCTATTCAAGCCGTGAGAGTTTTGACGCTATTCTTGACGGTATGAAAGCCGCCGCCGCCGACGTGATCGACGGGGTTGCGATCGACAAAACCGACATTGTTGCAAATTTGGGCGCGGTTATGAAATTAACCAAATCTGAAACAAGCGACGTAATGAACGGGCTTTTGGACACGATCGGCCAGTCAGGTTATGAGCGCGACAAGCCGCTATCACGGGCAACCCTGATTAACGCCGTGACGGCGGTATCACACAAGGCCGACGCTGACGACGTCGATTTGTGGCAGCAACGCGGCGGTCAACTCTTAAACATGCGCCCCGCCGACTGGCAACGGGTGGCGGTTGCCGCATAATATAAAATACTTTTCCCCGATCAGCCCCGCCCTAAAAAGCGGGGCTTTTTGTTTGGGCTTGCATTACATGGGATAATATGCGATAAAGCGGAAAGTTTTAAATTTTCTGGAAAGGGTTTTACCATGTTAAAAACTACGGCTATCAGTACTGCGAAAAAAACGGCGGGTTGCGCCGTCACATATCGCGCCGGAACCGGCGATAAGTTTGCAACGTGCCCCGCTAGTTGCACATTAAATCCAAGCGGGCGCGGTTGCGCCGAAATAGATGAAGCCTATCTTGACGCGGTTTCGGCCGCCGTGCCCCGTCGCGGTATCTCTTTTACCTATTCCCATTTTGACCCGCTTTTTTGGGCTCATAAATTGGCCGCCGGTAAAACCGTGATTAATTACAGTGCCGACGGTTTAAATGACGCCTATTCGGCGTTCAACTGGCGCGTTCCGGTTGTCACCGTCACCCCTGAAAACTTTTTTGCAAATGGCAAATGGGATAAATTGGCCGATGTTCGTTTGGTACGCTGCCCCGCCGAATATAACAGCGCGGTAACGTGCAACAATTGCGGCGGCGGCTTACCGCTTTGCGCCCGCCCCGATCGTGATTATATTATCACGTTTACCGCGCATGGATCAGGCAAGAAAAAAATCAACACCGGTCAGCGCGGCGGGTGTTATGCCGACGGCGGCAACGTCAATATCCACTGGCAGAATACCGCTAAACAGGCGCAAGCTCAAACCGACGGCGAGCGGTTGCGGGCTTTTGTTAAAACACTACCAACCGGCGCAATATTGCGCCAGCACGTTGCTGGTGATATCGGGAAAGAATAACCCGCCCCGCATTGCCCCATTGCCCCGCCCTGATCGGCGGGGTTTTTTTTTATTTGACAGGCTGGCCGGTGTTATCGCATATTATCCTATCAGCGGCCGGATTGGCTGGCCGCACTTACTACGGGAAATAGTAAAAATGGAAAATCAAAACTTTATACCAGCCGAAACCCTCGATCCCCGCGATCAACAAATCGTTGATTTGGAAAGCCAGCTTGAGCACTATCGCCGACGGGATCAATTGAAAGCCGAACAGCTTGGCCAGTTGGGCGATGCGATCATGGGCGTGATCGGTGACAAGGTTGAAGCCGTTATTGATAGCCGCGTTGGTGACCTTATCGAAACCGCTATGAATGAGTTCAACATTCGGGATCATGAATATGAAATCGGGGATATGATTGACGAACGGTTGCCGGAAGGCTTGGATGATGAGAGCCGTTCGGATGATTTGAAATCCGCGATCAAAGAAGTTTTAGCCGGTGCGACGTTAACAATGGATATTGAATAGCCGAATAAGCCTCGCACAAGCCAATAACCGCCCCCGCTGGTGCATCACTAGCGGGGGTTTTTTAATGCCTGCTAGCTGGCCTGCGTTGCGCGTTTAAAAGAGTTAATGAAGCCGCGCCCCGCCCCGCGCCCTTTGTCTCAAACATACCAGCCCGTGCACCGTGCCCCGTGATCGGCTGGCCGTGATCCGTGATCCGTGATCGGCTGGCCATGATCCGCCAACCGGCAACCGTGACCCGTGACCCGTGCCCCGTGCCCCGTGCCCCGCCAACCGTGCACCGGCTGGCCATGATCCGGCTGGCAAATCGCGTCGGCAGCGGGCAACGATCCGCCGACCGGCTGGCCGGAATTACCGGTAATTGCCCCGGACGCGCTGCCCGTGAAAAAACGTCGGGTCCCTTCCAATATCGGGTCAAAAACCGCAGAAATCCGCCAAAAATCCGCGATCCGCGCGCCGCCGCCACCGGCCTGCCTAGCGGGGGCATGGGCCATGTTTCTCTCAAATAATTACAGGAAAAACGATATGAATGTTTCACGTGAAACAATTGCCTATTTTTTAGGCACCTCCTGCCCAAATACTGAGCTTAGGTTGCCTATTTTTTAGGCAAAAACGCAAAGCTTGTTAACTGAGCAAAAAACAGGCATAAAATATTTTATAATTTTTTAACTTTTGGGCATGGGTGACGTGAAAAGAATACATATCAACCAACACATTATAAGAGCCAACGCAAAGTCAGGTGATCGTAATCCTGTAATCACCGTGAAAGAAGGACGAAGCAATACTTACGCTCACCGCGTTCAGGTAAACGGGCCAAGCACCGTGGTGTACAGCCCAGACAAACCTCTTTCCTGTGGCGCGAAGGTTTGGATAGAGACCGATGCCGATGTTTTTTTAACTTAGGGGCCCCCAATGGATGTTTCAGATCAGGAGTTGAAGCTTCGCCTGCGACTCGCACAAATCGAGAAAAATGAAGCTTGTCAGGAAGACTTTTTAGTTTTTGTAAAAAATATGTGGCCCGAGTTTATTGCTGGTCGGCACCATAAAATTATTGCGGAAAAACTTGAGCGAGTAGCGAAGGGCGAGCTAAAGCGGCTGATCATCAATATGGCACCGCGGCACACCAAGTCGGAGTTTGCGTCTTTCTTGTTTCCTGCATGGATGATGGGCCGCAACCCTAAAATGAAAATCATTCAGGCGACGCACACAACCGAGCTCGCCGTCAACTTTGGCCGTAAAACAAAAAACCTTTTGGACGACGACCGCTACAAGGAGGTTTTCCCGGATGTTAAATTGGCGGCGGATAGTAAAGCGTCTGGACGTTGGGATACCTCTAGCGGAGGCATGTACTATGCTGTTGGCGTTGGCAGTAATCTTGCTGGCCGTGGTGGGGATCTTGTAATTATTGACGATCCACACTCCGAGCAGACGGCGATGTCCGCCAACGGCTTTGATGATGCGTGGGATTGGTACACTGGGGGCCCCCGTCAGAGGCTCCAGCCGGGTGGGTCGATTGTTTTGGTTCAGACCCGGTGGTCCGAGAAAGATATGACGGGGCAGCTTCTTCGTGCGATGGCTAAAGACCCCCTAGCGGACCAGTGGGAGGTTGTGGAACTTCCAGCTATTTTCAACGACGACAAGCCGTGCTGGCCGGAGTTCTGGTCTATGGAAGACTTGACTGCGGTTAAAGCATCTATTCCTCCGAGCAAGTGGAACGCGCAGTATCAACAGAACCCGACTGGCGAAGAGAATGCGATTATTCCTCGCGAGTGGTGGAATAAATGGGAAAAAGAAAAAATTCCCAACCTTGAGTATGTGATACAAAGTTATGACACGGCCTTTAGTAAGCGGGAGACTGCGGATTATTCTGCCATAACCACGTGGGGTGTGTTTCACCCCGAGGAGGTAGGGGGTCCCCCGGCGCTTATTTTGTTAGACAGTCAGAAAGGGCGCTGGGATTTTCCGGAGTTAAAACGTATTGCCTTTGAGCAATATGAATACTGGGACCCCGATACTATTGTGGTCGAAGCCAAGGCTTCTGGCTTACCGCTTACGCACGAATTAAGAAACATGGGAATACCGGTTGTTAACTTTACGCCGAGCAAAGGAAATGATAAGATAACCCGAGTTCATTCTGTATCGCCCTTGTTTGAGGCGGGTATGGTCTGGGCCCCAGATACCGTCTTCGCTGACGAGCTAATCGAAGAAGTGGCAGCGTTTCCTAACGGGGAGTATGATGATTTGGTAGACAGCATGACACAGGCTTTGATGAGGTATCGTCAGGGAAATTTTGTTCAGTTGCCGACGGATGATTGGGGCGATGAGGAAAAAAACGTAAAGGTTAGGGCGTATTACTAATGAACAACTATGTGGTAAGAATGGCTGATGGCGGTATTATTGGGGGGCTTGACCGGCTTGGAACCTTGTCGGGGAACGTAAAGCAGGCTTTGAGTAATATCGTTTATGGCGGTGGCGGCCGAGGTGGTCAGTCTTCCGCACTTGGGGATTTTAGTTTGGGTAGCCAGCAGCCCTCTTTTAACCAGCTTCCTCCTCCGCTCCCCTCCGTTCAAGGCCCAATGGTGGAAAACAACCCCCGGGGGGCCCCGATTACCAGTCAACCCCCCATGTTTGAACCGTATGGCTTTGAAGGTGGCGCTATGTCTCCGCCTGTTCCCGGCGACTTTGCGTCAAACATTGAAAGCGAGATGTCTACGAACTCTCCGTATTTCAATATGTCAGGCACAGGTCCGATGCAGCCCCTTCAGACTATTGAGCCTTCCCCTGAACAGCAGCACCGCCTTAATGCTTTGGGGATTAGGCCGGGTTTAGGGGTTAATTCGCCCAACTACGCCTCTAACCCACTGGGTATTGCCAGTGTTTTTCAAAGGGCCCTGAGATTTGGGGAGGGTGGAGCGGTATCACTAGGCGCGGGAGAACCGGGCTACGTGGACATGGGTAGCCTGTCCATGAACGATATGTTCGCGGTTCCTTCCCAACCCGGGGACGAGTACTACATTGGGGAGTTTCCCGGCCGCGTATACCGCGAAGGCGACCAGATCACTGATCCGTACTACGAGGGGCCCGAATATAATTTTGAAGCCGAAGACCCGCGGCGCTTCGACCTTTATGAAGACAGCGGGCAGTTTGCACCGCCGCTCACGGATCAAGGTATCATTCCGTTTGACGAAGAAGGTCGTGCGCGGCCCACGTATCCTAGCTTTCAGGAATACATGGAGACAGACGACTCAGGTAACGTAGGTATAATGGCTAGCCTTGGTAAAGACGAGGACACCACGGGTCCCCTGCAAGTGGACCCGGATTACTCGGGCATAGAGGCTTTTGATATCTACCAAGGTCTGGCCCCGGAGCAGTTTAAACGTCGCCGTATACAAGACCAAAAGTTTGATAAAAAACGCGGTTTTAAGTTTGGTCAAATGGTTCGTTTAGATGCTATGGATAATAAGCTAATGAAGATGGGGGGAGCCTCCCCGCGGAGCTTTAGTCCGGAGGTAGCGGACCAAATGTATAGTATTTTGGGGCGCGACGTTGGCTGATAGAAAAACAGGATTGCCGGTAGACCCTACGTCTCCCCTTATATCTCAAATAATTTCACCTCTTGTGCCCATGTCGTATCAAGTGGACGAGCCTTATTCTGTGAACACACAAGATATAGACGGGGGCGTAGTTTATTCTGAGACTCCGATGAAAGTCTCTGACCCGCAGTTCGCGGTTCCCCCTATCATTACCGGGGGTATTGAGTTTTTCAAACAGTTTATGGATGACCCGTCAGAGACGGCGGGCGGTATCGCTTCGGCTGTTGGGGAGGAGTTAAAAGAATACCCTGCCCGTCAGCTTCGTACCGCACTAGCTGGTGGCGAGACATTTAATCCTGAAACAGGAGAAATTGAACGGTTTGATCCGTTTGCTGTACCGGCCACAGTGGCGGCGGGCACCGCGGTTAGTGTAGCGAGAACCCTTGGCAAAGACGGAAGTGGTCCTGTTTTAGGTATTATGGGAGGCCGTATGGCAAAAGACGGCCCCAGTAAATTTAGTCAAGCTCGTTCCGCAAAAAATTCTGGAAAATCTAGACAAGAGGTGTTTGATGAAGCTCAAGCTTACTTTGACGACGATATTTTAGGTCAGGATTCTGCGGCCTTTCGTTTTGAAATACCTACGTCTAATTCTAAGCTAAACGACAAGCAGGTCTTTGACGGTAGAATGGAGGGTTTTCGTTCTGTTGAACGTGACGAGTACGACGGGGCAAGGTCCGTTAATGACGCGCCCTTTGCACGTTTGGAAGATATTTTAGATTTCCCGGAGTTGTATCAGCAGTATCCGGAAATAAGAGATTTAGATGTAGCGCGGATAAATGAATTTGGCGGGGCGTTTTACCACCCGATAGAAAACTACATAGGTGTAGCAGACCAGTTGGATAATGAGTCTTTTCAATCAGCGTTATTACACGAGATTCAACATTGGGTGCAGCATAAAGAGGGGTTTCCTAAAGGCGGGAACACTGAAAACATTCAAAACCAGTTAGCTTATCGCATGGAGGGCGCGGACCCTGAAATGTTGAAGGGTCCAGCTAGGGATTTGTACGAGTCTTTGTACGGGGAAGCTGAAGCACGGGCCGTTCAACGACGTTTTTTAGACCCGGAAGAAGCCAAGCTAACACCTGTTTTAACCCGCCAAAGAGAAGCCTCTGACGGTGATGTTTCAATGGATGAAATGGACGCCGTGGAGCGCGGGGAACAGGGGTTGATAGAAGCTTTGGAATATGGGGACATTAGTTATTCTGAACTTTATCCGGAAATATTTTCTGGCGGCAGCGGTAAACCGTTAAAACGTGGTTCGGTAGTGTTTTCCCCTAGTGAAAAGCTAGCGCGGGACCCCGACACGGTTTATTATAAGGGAAAGCCCCTAGATGAAATGTCTTCCGGTCGTCTTCCAACTCAGTTTGGCGAAAGTATCGGCGGTCAAGCGGTTATTCCGACCATGCCAAACAGGTTTTTCTTTGAAGACTTGGGCATGTCGGAGCTCACTCTACGCCCTAGTTTGGATTTAAAAGGTAATGAAATCCCGAACAGCGTGGATATCGAACTTATTCGTGCAGGGGAAAAAGGTAAGGGACACGGCACGGAAATAATGCGTCGTTTGACTAAAATGGCAGATGAAACCGACACAGCGCTGACTTTATTCCCGACCCCCTACGGAGACGGCGGGTTAGACATAGAGGATCTTGTTGCATTCTACAAGAAACAGGGGTTTGAATATTTAGACCCAGATCCTGATATTTCGGACTTAGACCGTGAAATGGTTCGTTATCCGAGAAAGGCCGAAGGCGGCGTAATAGCATTAGCAGATACTGCGCGGAATATGTTCCGCGGCCCACGGGGCGTGGCGGCTCTTGCACCTATAGCTAGGAATATGAACCGGCCTATGGTAAGTTAGGCTAAGAGGAGAACACAGATGGCGCGTAAACCAATTGGCGGTTTGATGGACACGAATGTTCCGTCGCAGCTTGATATGGACGATTTATCGGCTGAAGTGGAGCTAGAGGTTCCCGGCAGCATGGACAATGTCGTATCTTTTGAAGGTATGGCGGAAGGCATGGATATTGAGATTTTGCCGGAAGACGACGGTGGCGTAACAATTGATTTTGATCCGTCTGACCAACGTGGCGAAAACGACGACTTCTACGCTAATCTGGCTGAAGAAATACCGGATCGCGAACTGTCCCGTATTTCGGGTGAATTGTTAAGTGAGTATGACGCTAATAAAGCAGGAAGGCAGGATTGGGAAGATGCTTATGCAAACGGTCTTGAACTCCTTGGGTTCAACTACGAAGAGAGGACCCAACCGTTTAGGGGGGCTTCTGGGGTTACGCACCCGTTGCTTGCCGAGGCGGCTACGCAATTTCAAGCGCAGGCGTTCAATGAGTTGCTGCCAGCCAGCGGCCCCGTGCGAACTGCTATTATGGGAAGTGAAACAAGAGAAAAACAGGCTCAGTCGCAACGCGTAAGGCAGTTTATGAACTACTATGTCACGAGTGTAATGGAAGATTACACTCCGGACATGGATCAGATGCTCTTTTATTTACCGCTAGCGGGGAGCACTTTTAAAAAGGTGTACTATGACGAGACTTTAGGCCGAGCGGTAAGCAAGTTTATACCGGCGGAGCACCTTGTTGTGCCCTACGAAACCTCAGATTTAGACACCTGCCCCAATATTACGCAGTCTATCCGCATGTCTCTTAACGACTTGCGTAAAAAACAGGTTTCGGGTTTTTATTTAGATATTCCGGTTATCCCGGCGCAGAACGAAGAAACCTCTGTCAGTGATGAATTAGACCGCATTGATGGTGTGAGCCCAACTCAGATTGATTATGATTGCACTATTTTGGAGTGCCATGTTGATTTGGACCTTGAGGGTTATGAAGAAACCGATGAGGATGACGAGCCGACCGGTATTAAAGTACCCTATGTTGTAACAATTAGTTATGACAACGGCCAGATATTGTCTATCCGCCGTAATTATCGTGAAGAAGATGAGTTAAAGCGCAAAATTCAATATTTTGTGCATTATAAATTCCTCCCGGGCTTTGGTTTCTACGGCTTGGGTCTTATTCACACAATTGGCGGTTTGTCACGGACCGCCACGGCGGCACTGAGGCAGTTGATCGACGCGGGTACGTTGTCCAACCTCCCAGCGGGTTTCAAAGCCCGTGGGCTCCGTATCCGGGACGACGATGAACCGCTTCAGCCCGGGGAGTTCAGAGACGTGGACGCACCCGGAGGGGCTATTCGTGACAGCCTTATGCCGCTGCCATTTAAAGGCCCTGACCAGACTTTGTTTGCTTTGTTGGGCTTTGTTGTTGATGCCGGTCAGAGATTTGCGACCATCACAGACATGAAAGTTGGTGACGGAAACCAAAATGCTGCGGTCGGAACGACTATCGCGATGCTGGAACAAGGCTCACGGGTAATGAGCGCGGTGCACAAGCGCCTGCATTACGGCATGAAACAAGAATTTAAGATTCTGGCTCGTGTAATGAGCGAGAGTTTACCGCAGGAATACCCTTATTCTGTAGAGGGGTCGGACAATACTGTAATGCGTACTGATTTTGATGATCGGGTGGATATAATCCCGGTATCTGATCCAAACGTATTTAGTCAAGCGCAGCGTATTGCGGTGGCACAGACCAAGCTTCAATTGGCTGGTGCGGCCCCAGAGTTACATAACATGTACGAAGTTTATCGCGACATGTATGACGCACTCGGAGTACGGGACGTTGATCGAATAATGAAACGTATTCCTGACGATGAGCCGGAGCCAAAAGACCCGGCCCAAGAAAACATAGATGTTATGGATATGGTGCCTCTTAAAGCTTTTGAGGGTCAGGAGCATGAAGCTCATATTATGGCGCACCTTGTTTTTGGCGCGTCCCCAATGATAAGCTCTATGCCGCCAATGGCTATGGAGCTACAAAAGCATATCATGGAGCATGTAAAAATCTCTGCTCGGGAACAAGCTGCGGTTCAGTTTATTCAACAGCGTCAAGCGGTAGGCGGAGAAGCGGCTACGGAAGAAGAAATGCTGGCTATCGAAGGTATCACCGCTCAATTTGTGGCGCAGGGTATGCAGATGGTTCAGAAGATGTCCCAGCAGGTATCCGGCCAAGGGCCTGATCCTTTGGTTCAGCTTAAAGAGAAAGAGCTACAGATTAAGGCGCAAGCCGAACAGACGGACGCTCAAGTGGATCAAGCAAAACTAAACCTTGACGCCCAGAACCAAAGAACGAGAGCAGATCAATTCCAACAACGTCTGGCGAGTCAAGAGCGCCAAACATCAGCGCGTATCCAATCGGCTATGGAACGTGAAATGATTAAACAGAGAGGTAGAGAAGGATGAAGAGCGTAGTAAAGATTGTAACCAACACCCCAGAGAAAGCCCCTGCGCCAAAAACGTATGCTCAGATTGATGATCAGGGTCGTATCCCTTATGGGAAAACCGCGGAAGTTAAAATACCCACCACTATGAAACGGATGAACGCCCGTGGGATGGGTGCCGCAACACAAGGCGGAAAATATAACGGCTGTGCCTAATATGCACAGTTTAGCTTGGGGGCAACATGATAGCAGAGGTGCTTACGGGCATAGCACTGGTTCAAAAATCAGTGGAATTTATAAAATCAAACCTTGAAACAGCAAAGGACATTTCTTCACTCGCGTCAAGTATTGATGATTTGTTCACTGGCGAAAAACAAGTACAGCAAGCTAGAGCGAAGAAGTCTGGCACTGGTCTAGGAGACCAATTTGGTGTTGACACTGTAGCTAAAGAGATCCTTGACGCTCGTATCGCCGCAGAAAATTTGGCTGAAGTGGCTCGTCTTGTGGACTTCCGCTTTGGACATGGCACATGGGCTGGCATCATAGCAGAGAGAGCAAAGCGTATCCAAGAAGCGAAAGAGTTAGCTGCCGCAGCTAGACGAAAAAAAATACAAGAAGCCAGAGAGTTTGAAGAATCAATAAAGCAGTTTGTTTTGATTAGCGGCATAACTTTAATGGTGGTGGTATTACTTTTAGGGCTGGCTTGGCAAATATCATGACGCAAAAAAAACTTGAAAACGGAAGCCGCTTTAATAAATACGATATGGACGGTGACGGCGTGGTAAGTGACGAAGAGATCGCCCGCGAAAAAGAAATAATTGAAATGGAGCTACGCGAGGAAAAGAGCGCAGCGCAGAAGCGCATGGCGTGGGTTGCTATAGCCAGCATGATTTCTTTTAGCATATTTCTTTTTTTACCGATTGTGTCTGACAATAGAGTCAAAGCTTTGGCAGATTTGTTGGGCCTGTTTTACATTGCACAGGCGGGCGTCGTAGGTGCGTATATGGGTACAACAGCTTGGATGAGTAAAAAATGATTATGTGGGATATGCACAACAGAACCACAAAAAAACAAGCCGAAAAGAACAGGGGTAAGTAACGTGTATCAGGCCCTTGTTCTCGCATGTATGGTTTTTGCACCAACAAAATGTTGGCAGCTAGAGGATCAACTTGGGCCGTACAAAACCTATGAGAAATGCGAGGCTAGGGCTATGGAAATGTCTAGACATGTTCATACTCACATGATGGGTTATCGGCCTATATCTTGGAAATGTCAGGCGTTACCAAAAGGAAAGTTAAGCACATGACAGATGAAGGCAAGAAGCCCGTTCAAGTAACGGTGGGCCAGAACAGTTTTGAGCTTGTTTTGAGGATTTTGGGGAATGAGTTTATTGCAATAAAAATTGGCTCCACAAACTTCAGCGGGAAGTTGATAGCGGGTTCAATTTTACTGTTATTTTTTACTTTTGTTCTTTTAGAGGTTTTTGGGCTGTCTAAAGTACTAGGGGTAGAGTAGGAGCTAAAAACATGATTAGCCTATTAGGTAGTATATTAGGTTTCGGAACATCTTTTCTTCCAGAGGTTTTGAACTTCTTTAAAGCGGGGCAAGAGCATAAGCAAAAACTGGAAACCATGAAGATGGAAGCCGAGCTTATGGAAAAAAGGTCTGCGCTAAAGTTACAAGAACTAGACAAACAGGCGGACATAGCGGAAACAAAAGGGATTTACGAGCATGACCGATCCATTGATGCAGGAGGTTTTGTTAATGGCTTGCGCGGTTCTGTACGCCCTGTCATAACGTATGCTTTCTTTTTGATGTTTGTAGCTACCGAAGTGGTAATTATTGTCAAAGTGTTAGAAACTGGCGGAGATTGGAAAGACGCAGTAGGGTTAATGTGGACCCCCGAGTCGCAAGGTTTGTTTGCTGCAATCATGTCTTTTTGGTTCGGTAACCGTGCGGTAAGCAAATATATGAAAGGCCGGTAAATGGAAGCTAATTTTTTCAAAAGCCTTGAAATGGTATTGCATCACGAGGGCGGTTTTGTGCAGCACCCCGATGACCCCGGGGGCGCAACTAACAAGGGTATTACGCATAAAACTTATGCGGATTTTTTAGGACGACCACTAGAAGATGTTAGTGAGCTCAAAAACATTCCCGAAGAGCATGTCCAGTTGATTTACAAAAACGGTTACTGGGATAAGGTAAAAGGAGATGAGCTCCCGGGAGGCGTAGATTTCTGCGTGTTTGACTGGGCCGTGAACAGCGGGCCGGGACGTGCGGCCAAGGCACTGCAAAAAATAGTCATGGTATCGCAGGACGGGGCTATCGGCCCGAAGACATTAATTGCGGTAAGTGAGATGACGCCCACCGAGATTATAGAAAATATGACTAAGCAAAGAATAGAGTTTTATAAGGAGTTAAATACTTTTGATACTTTTGGCCGCGGATGGTTGCGTAGGGCAAAAGAAACGCGTGACTTTGCTTTGGATATGGTATAAAAATATATCAGATTTAATGCGGAGATATACGAGTGGATGAAATTTATTTTGCGGAAGCGGTTTTCCGGATTATCCGGGAGCGCCGCCAAGCGGTTCAAGACTTGATACTTTATGACAACGTCAAGAACATGGAGCAGTATCGTGAGCTTATGGGAAACTTAAAATCCCTTGATCACGTGGAACAGGAACTCAAGAGCCTGCTAGAAAAACAGGAGCAAAGCAATGGCTGATGCACAGAAGGTGGATCTTGAAGGCGCAATGGCGGGAGCATCTAATCTTGCCGCGGCGTACAAAGATGCCAAAGACAAAATATTGGACCCCGAATCAATCGGGGGTTCCCTCCTAGAAAGAATGCCAGACCCGACAGGGTGGCGTTTGCTTATTTTACCCTATCGCGGAAAAGGAAAAACCGACGGTGGTATTTATTTACCAAACGCGGTGGTGGAAGAACAAACGGTATCCACACAAGTTGGCTATGTTTTAAAAGTGGGCTCTTTGGCTTACAAAGACACGGAAAAATTTCCTCATGGGCCGTGGTGTGAGCAGGGCAATTGGGTAATGTTTGCGCGTTACGCGGGGTCCCGTTTTAAAATTGATGGAGGCGAGGTTCGTATTCTTAACGATGACGAAATCTTGGCTAAGATCAATGAACCCGAAGACATTTTGCATTTCTAGGAGTTAAAAATGGCAGAAGAAAATCAAATCGAACTAGAGTTGGAAGAGGACTCTGTAGAAATAGACGTTTCTGAGAGTGAGGGGAAAGAAGCCCAGCACACGGCAGACGCAGACGCAGACGATAACTTTGAAAAAGCGGAAAGCGCAACGCAAAAGCGTATTGACCGTTTAACAAAAAAAATGCGCGAAGCAGAGCGCCAGCGGGAAGAAGCGTTAACGTACGCCAAAAATGTTCAGACGGAAGCCGAAACCTTAAAGTCTCGCATGAGCGCGTTGGACACCAACTATGTTAATGAATATAGCACCCGTGTCGAAACACAAACGACCGCCGCAGAAGAAAAATTAGCGCGGGCAATTGAAATAGGTGACACCTCGGGCGTTGTTGAAGCACAACGCATGATTACAAAACTTGCCATTGAAAACGATAGGGCTCAACAGGCCCGTATTCAACAAGAACGCTACGCGCAGCAAGTTCAGGCACAACGGGAGCTTCAAGTTCAATCTCCTATGCCGCAGCAGCAGCCGAGACGCCCCGATAGAAAAGCAGAAGACTGGGCGGCTAAGAATGACTGGTTTGGCAACGATGAAGCGATGACCTATGCCGCTTTTGGGGTTCACAAAAAACTTGTGGAACAAGAAGGGTTTGACCCGCAAGCCGATGAGTACTATAATGAACTAGATAGACGTATGCGGGAAGAATTTCCGCATAAGCTTAACGGTGGTAGCAAACGGCCCGCTCAGACGGTTGCTTCAGTATCCCGCAATACCTCTGGGCGCAGCAGTGGGAAAAAGGTTAGACTCACCCCTAGCCAAGTCGCGATAGCGAAAAAATTGGGTGTGCCGCTTGAAGAATACGCGAAATACGTGAAGGAGTAAGTTACATGACCGAAGAAAATTTTGAAGGCTCAGTAAAACGTGCCCCTCGCGCAACACAAACTAGGGAGAAGACGGCTAGGCGTAAGCCGTGGGCTCCCCCGTCTATGTTAGATGCACCGCCTGCACCGGATGGGTTCAAGCATCGTTGGATCAGGGCTGAAACCCGTGGTTATGACGATACAAAGAACGTAAGCGCAAAAATGCGCGAAGGTTGGGAACTGGTCCGTAAGGACGAATTTCCAGACTTTGAGGCCCCGGTAGTCGAATCAGGAAAATATGAGGGTGTGTTTGGAGTAGGTGGTTTAGTTCTGGCCCGTATCCCTGTGGAAACGATCGCCGAGCGAACAGCATATTTCCAGCAACGGAATGCTGATCAATTGGAGGCCGTGGACCATGATTTGATGGGCACGAACTCTCATTCAACCATGACGATCAATAAACCTGATCGTCAATCTCGTGTAACCTTTGGCGGCCCACAAAGATAAGGGGTCGCCCTGATTGGAGTAGAAAAAAATGGCAAACCAAGAAACTGCCTACGGTCTACGTCCTATCGGGCTTGTTGGAAGCGGCGTAAATTCTACCGGTGTAACCGAGTATGAAATTGCCTCTGACAACACCAATGCTATTTTTCAATTCGGCCTCGTGGTTCCTACCGCGGCGGGCGTAATTGATTTTGCTGGCGCTACAGACGGCGGCACAACACCAGCACTTGGGGTCCTGATGGGCGTTCAATACCATGACTCAGTACAGAAAAAGCCTGTGTGGCTTAATTACTGGCCGGGTTCTGGTTCAGTTAGCGTTGACACCAACTATCCTGTAAAGGCTATGGTTGCTGACAACCCAAACCAACTGTTCAGAGTCGCATCTGATGCAACACTTACCGACCGTGCAACTGCACTGGCGGCGGTGTTCGGAAATGCGTCCTTGGGCACATCAGCCCGCACTGGTTCTACCAACACAGGTAATTCCGACAGTGCGCTCAACGTGGCGTCTATAGCGGCTACGGCTACTCTTCCACTGCGTATCGTTGGTCTTGTCGATGACGAAGCCAACAATGATTACACAGCGGCGGGTATTCCGTTGATTGTTCGCATAAACGCACACTTTAACGCAACCACCAGCCGTTTTGATTCGGAAACTACTCCGACATCAACTGGCCTTTAAGGGAGGGAGTAGATAATGGCTATTTCTCGCGCACAATTAGCGAAAGAGCTAGAACCCGGCCTAAATGCCTTGTTCGGTCTTGAGTACGATCGCTACGAAAATGAACACGCTGAAATCTTCGATGAAGAGTCTTCAGATCGTGCATTTGAAGAAGAGGTGATGCTCGGTGGTTTCTCAACAGCACCAGTTAAAGGGGAAGGCAACGCCATCAACTTTGACTCCGCTCAAGAGACCTACACAGCACGGTACACACATGACACAATCGCTCTGGCTTTCTCAATCACAGAAGAAGCTATCGAAGACAACTTGTACGACCGTCTAGCTGGGCGTTACACAAAAGCTTTGGCTCGTTCAATGGCTCAAACAAAGCAGATTAAAGCGGCGTCCATCTTGAACAATGCTTTTAATGCCGCCAACCCGATTGGTGATGGGGCCGCACTTTGTTCCAACGCTCACCCATCACTTTCAGGAAACCAGCGTAACGTGCTACAAGTTACCGCAGATTTGAATGAGACTTCTCTTGAGCAGATGCTCATTGATATCGCAGGTTTAACTGATGAGCGTGGTTTGAAGATTGCTGTACGTGGTATGAAATTGGTTATCCCAAAAGAACTGCAATTCATTGCAGAGCGGGTACTAAATTCAAACCTACGTTCAGGGACAGCCGATAATGATGCAAACGCCATGAAGAACATGGGTATGTTGCCTGAAGGAGCGGTTGTTAACCACTTCTTGACAGACACCGATGCCTTCTTCATTAAGACGGATGCGCCTAACGGCTTCAAGTACTTCAACCGTTCTCCAATCAAAACTGCGATGGAAGGTGATTTTGACACCGGAAACATGCGGTTTAAAGCCCGTGAGCGTTACAGCTTCGGCGTTTCAGATTGGCGTTCAGTGTTTGGTTCAGGCACTTAATTAACCGTTTGGTTAAAATAACTTCCCGAGAGGGCGGCAGTTGCCGCCCTTTCTTTTTTGATGTATAGTAAAAGCATACCTGACAGCCCCGGTGTGGGGCTGACATTAGCCACGACAGGAGTAAACAATGGCGACAACTACTTTTTCCGGTCCTATTAAGGCCGGAACAATCAAAAACACAACAGGAACCACCGTCGGAACAGACGTAGTAAACACGGGCTTTGTTCTTATGGGACAATCCATTTTGGTGGATATTACCGGCGCGAGCGAGCTAAACCAAGTTTGTGCGACAGTTCCAGCAAATTCACAAATTGTGGACGTTGTTCTTAATGTAACCACTGCAAATGATGACACTGGCGCAGCCACTGTTTCTGTCGGCACTGGCGCTGATCCGGATGCCTTTTTGGCTGATGTGGACGTGAAAGCCGTAGGAACAACTCGTGGAACTCTCGACACAGAAGCTACAAATGTAGGCGCGACTGATCTTCAGGTTCTAGCTGACTTCACGGGTGCAACCGGAGACGGCACTGGCGTGGCAACGGTTACGGTGCTTTATATGCAGAACCGAAACCTCGTATAACAGGAGGCCAAAATGGCAGGTTCTGACGTAAAGTCAAAGCGTTTGACAGGGGTAGGCTCCGCCGGAGTCGGCCCCGCTCGTATTCGTCAGGTCCAAATAAAAACCACCACAGGAACTCCCCGCCTTACCCTCACTGACGGTAATGGCGGAGAGACTGTGCTGGACATGGACCTAGACGCAGATGACACCCATTCAGTAAACATTCCAGATGAAGGGATCAGGGTATCGGATATTTACATAGAAACTTTTACCGCGTGTACGTCTGCAACAGTTTTTTTTAGCTAGGAGTTTCTTATGGCTTCCGACATAAAAGCAGTATATTTAACGGTTTCGGGAACCGTTTTTGCGGGTCGTTCCCGTGTAAAAGCCATCCATTACCACTCAAACGCCGTTACGGGGGCAATAATTTTAAGAAACGGCGGAGCCGCGGGAGACGTGAAACTTCAACTTGGTTTTCACCAAAACACCGATGACAGCATTTATATTCCTGACGAAGGGTTGCTTTTTACCGAAAACTGTTACGCGGAGCTAACAGACATGGACAATGTCACCGTTTTCTTTAACTAGGGTTTTTTTTCATGGCAACGATAAAAAATGTGACCCGAACACCTTCCGGAAGAATTAAATATAGGGGTGAAACTTTTGCTGGTTTTAACAAGCCTAAACGTACTCCCGGAAAGTCGAAAAAAAGTGCTGTTTTGGCTAAGAAAGGCGACCAAATTAAGTTGGTTCGTTTTGGGGACCCAAACATGTCAATTAAAAAAGACCAACCGGCTCGTAGATCAAATTTTAGAGCGCGGCACAATTGTGATACCGCGAAAGATAAATTTTCGGCCAGATACTGGTCTTGTAAGGCGTGGTGAGGTGGAAATGACTCCAGAAGAGGTGTTGCGGCAGCTTGAAAAGCACGAAGAATCTTGCGATAAGCGTTACGAAGACATTCAAAACAAGCTTGAAAAATTAGATAACCGGCTCTGGTGGATAGTCGGTTTAGTTGTACTTGCGCCATTTTTGCAGAGGTTGTTGTAGTGGCTTATTCTAGAAAGTCAAAAAGTGCGTCCTCAAAAAGTAAGGGCAGTAAGATATGCCCGGAAGGCAAAGCGTGGGCAAAAAGAACTTTTGACACGTACCCCAGTGCTTATGCTAATTTAGCGGCGTCAAAGTATTGTAAAGACCCTAATTACGCCAAGAAATCAAAAAAGCGGAAGGGTTAAATAATGGGGAAGTTACAGGAGTGGTTAGATGAAGATTGGGTCAGAATTGATAGCAAGGGCAATATCGCGGGGTCGTGCGGTACGTCAAAGAATAAGGGTAACCCTGATCGTTGTCTGCCTAGACGTAAAGCTCAAAGTCTTACAAAAACGGAACGCGCTGCTACAGCGCGTAAAAAGAAGCGTGAAGGAGCTAAAGGAAAGCAGGTTGTGGCAAACACTAAGGCTGCCAAAGTAAAGAAAATGGCGTCAGGCGGCGCGGTGTCTTACGAAACAACACCCAAAAGACCTTTTCGTGGTAGGAACATCCCCGGTACGGCGGTGGGAAGAGGATGCGGGGCTGTTTTAGCAAATCGCAGAAAACGCACAAAAGGGTCGGTAGTTCAAACATGAATATGATGGTTTTCAATACCGCTAAAGAGCAAGAGATATGCCAAGAAATAATGGCGTGGTCTGACCACACGTTAAGTGCACCAAATGATTTTTATAACGGCTTGCCCGCATGTCCATATGCACAAAAGGCGTGGGTGGATGAAAAAGTAGCTATATTATTCAAGTATGACAAAAACTTACAGGCGTTGTACAGCACCTTGTCGCAATGGGAAGATTCGTTAGATCTCGTTATTATAGTAGACTTAAATTTTACCGAAGACCCCGATACTTTTCACAATACTTTGAATGATTTAAACAAAGCTATTTCAAAAGGTATTTTTATTGATCGGGACATGTGGGTGATGGGATTTCATCCGCACGACGAGGCTAATGATTTTATAGACGACAAGACTTTTACTCATTTAGTGGAAGACGAGTACGCAATGATTTTTGTGCAGCGATTATCTAAAGTGCAAGAATCAGCAGACAAACTTGCCGAAAAAGGCTACTATGATAATTATTTAGAAGAATATAACGCGGCGGAGCTCTTTGAAGAAAGAGCCGATTTTTACAGGAGATTAAAAAATGGCGATGAAGCCCCGTAAAATGATGAAAAAAGGTGGTGCGGTTAAGAAAATGCGCGGCGGCGGTATGGTTAAGAAAATGCGCGGCGGCGGTATGGTTAAGAAAATGCGCGGCGGCGGTATGGTTAAGAAAAAGTAAGAAATGACTGTTTCTGGTAACACAAATTTTGAGTTAGATGTATCCGATTACATTGAAGAGGCTTTTGAGCGGTGTGGCTTAGAGGTCCGTACTCAGTACGACTATAAAACGGCCCGGAGATCCATTAATCTGATGCTGGCCGAATGGGCTAACCGTGGTCTTAACCAATGGACGATAGCCCAAAGGACGCAAACTTTAATCGCTGGAACGGGGGAATATACTTTAACCTCTGACACAATTGATATACTTTCCGTGGTCCTTCGACGGGATGGGACAGATTTGTCTTTAACCCGTATGAGCAGAGACGAGTATCTCAACATCCCCGTCAAATCAACGCAAGGCCGCCCGTCGCAATTTTTCCTAGATCGGCAGATAGCGCCCGTACTAAGATTATGGCCTACACCGGAAAACGGCTCCGACATAGTTGTTTATGACGCTTTGACGCGGATGGATGACGCTGACACCTTGCTTAATACAATTGAAGTACCGTTTCGGCTATACCCCTGCTTGGCCGCGGGGCTGGCTTATTACATATCTATTAAACGAGCCCCTAACCGAGTACAGCTTTTAAAAGCCATTTACGAAGAAGAGTTTGAACGAGCCATGTCAGAAGACAGAGATCGTTCTTCCTTTAATGTAGTTCCGCAATATCAATACTTTAGGACAAGCTAATGTCTGGATTTTCCGTAGGAAAAAACTCTTATGCTATATCCGACCGCTCAGGTTTGCGGTATCGCTATAAAGACATGCGCCGTGAATGGAACGGGCTACTTGTTGGCCCGGACGAGTTTGAGCCAAAACAACCCCAGCTAGGACCTTTTAGAACAGTGGCTGATCCACAAGCGCTTCGGGAGGCCCGCCCGGACAGAGTCGAGCCAGAGGTGGCTAGGTTATTGGAGCTAAATCCTTTTTTGTCGGGCGGAGTTGGAACAAACATCATAACGGTAACTGAAGTTTCTCATGGGCGCACAACAGGCAGTATAGTGAGGTTTAGAAATGTTTTTGGGTTTGATGGGTTTACTAAAGAGGTTATTGAATCCGCTGCGGGGTACGATATTACGGTTTCCGATCAAGACAAATACACGTTTACGGCAACCTCTGGGACGGCAACCTCCGGAAATACACGAGGCGGTGGTCAAAATGCGTCCGCTGGACCGGTGACATTGGTGAGTTAAATGGGATATACATACGAACAATTAAAACAGGCTATTCAAGACTTTACCGAAAACACGGAAACGTCTTTTGTCACTAACATACCAAACTTTATCCAAAGTGCCGAGGATAGGGTTTTTGGACTAGTGGATTTAGAAGTTTTCCGCAAAAATGCGACCTCTACGTTGAGCGTCGGAGACCCTTATTTAGCTGTTCCGTTAGATTATCTAGCCCCATTTTCTTTTCAGCTAACAAGTGCCGGGGTTAAAACATTTCTTGAAATGAAAGATGTTAATTTTCTTCAGCAATACAACAACGAAAGTAATGTTATTCCGGCTCCCCCGCCAAAATACTACGGTGTATTTGATGTAAACAATTTTATTTTGTCGCCAACCCCTCAGACGGCATACACGGTTGAGCTTCATTATTATTATAGACCACTAAGCTTAGTAGAGGAGCTTATAACAATTAACTTAACCGGAATTTCAGGGGTGTTTACCCCCGGGGAGTATGTTACCGGTTCGTCTAGTCAAACCACCGCGCAAATAAGTGAAGTGTCCGCAACAAATATTAAAGTATTTCCTAGAACCCTTTCTGGGACAGGTTTCTTAGGGCTTAACGTGGGCACGGGAGCAGCTTATGGGACAACGGAAACTATTTCGGGCCTGTCCAGCGCGGCGTCCGCAACTTCCGCGCAAATTACCACCCCTACCACATGGTTAAGTTTAAACGCGCCGAACACTCTTTTGTACGGGTCCTTAATGGAGGCTTATACCTATATGAAGGGGGAGGGAGATATGATGCAGTTGTATGAGCAAAGGTTTATGCAGGAAGTTCAGAGATTAAAAGATTTGGCCGAAGCCAGAGAAAACAGTGACGCAAACCGGCGTGGGCTTCCTGACCGGCCTAGAACATAGGAGAAATTTAAATGGCGAATAACGCAACCACCTATCTAGAAAGAAACATCTTGTTGTTTTTGTTCAACAACAACTCAGGTTCTTTCGCCACTCCGGGGGACAGCCTTTATGTCGGGCTAGCCACCGCTGTAACTGACCCCGAAGCTGGGACAGTCACAGAAGCCAACTTTGTTAATTACGCAAGACAAAACGTCACCGCAGCTAATTGGACGGTGACTGGGGCAGGGGTTGACACGCAAACCGCGAAAAACTCTGCCAACATTGATTGGCCTGCTTCAGGGGGAACAACTAACATTATAACACACGCGTTTATTGCAGACGCGGTAACCGGCGGTAATATCCTCTTTATTGGTGCCCTTGACGCCTCCAAAACAATTGAAGATACGGATATTTTTAGAATTAACCTAAATAACTTGACGGTAGAGCTTCGGTAATGGCGCTTGTTTTAAAAGATCGTATTAAAGAAACCACGGCCACAACCGGTACAGGGACGTACACCTTGGCGGGCGTGGTAGACGGGTTTGAAAGTTTTTCGGAAGTAGGTGACACGAACACAACTTATTACTGTTGTACAGACGGTCTTGATTTTGAAATTGGTATTGGAACATATACCGCGTCGGGTACAACATTAGCGAGAACAACTATCCTTCAGTCAACCAACGCAGATGCCGCAGTAAACTGGTCTGCGGGGGACAAAGACATTTTTGTTACGCTTCCCGCGGAAAAACTGGTTTTTGGGGACGCTAGTGGGAATGTGGCCGTAGCAGGCACAGTTGATGGGCGCGATATTGCCACAGACGGCACTAAATTAGATGGGATTGAAGAGTTCGCGGACGTGACAGACACAACAAATGTCACCGCCGCGGGTGCAGCGATGTTGACGGGAGCCGTTTTCACCGGAGACGTAACTGTACCAAACCTTTTAACCTCTGGAAACATTGATGGCCGGGACATATCTGCGGATGGGGCCAAACTAGACGGTATTGAGGACTTTGCGGACGTTACCGATGTTACTAATGTTGCGGCAACGGGCGCAATGACCCCGGGTTATAGCGGTACTTTTACCATTGCGGATAACGGAACTATTTTTTTTGGGAACGGAAACGACCTCTTTATCACGCATAATGGAACTAACTCTTTAATTAGAGATCAAAACGTAGGCGACCTTCAAATTTCCGGAGCGAACGTAGTACTTCAGTACAGAGCAAGTAATGGAACGCTTACTTCTAGATTAGAATGCGGCCAGTTTGGTTTACAGGTGTTTGACGGGTCTACACAGGTATGTGACTTTAACAATTCCGGTGTGGTCTACGAAGCTAACATGCAGCAGCAGCAAATGAATGTGAAAGAACGGCATCTCACCGTTACTGCGGCCTCCGCAATGCAATTCAACGGGTATCAAGCTAGTTCATACTCTTTTACAAGAACAACAAATATTACAAGCATGTTTTTTGCTGGAGTTGCAGGCGCTCAAGCAAGTTCCATAACAATGTATATCTCAGCCAATTCTTCGGGAACTGCGTACACTATTGCTTGGCCTAGTTCGGTAAGATGGCCGGGGGGCACCGCGCCTACATTAACCAACACCGCGAATGCGGTGGATATTTTTGTTTTCACAACATATAATGGCGGCACCAACTGGTACGGGTTTATTGCCGGTCAGGATATGTCTTAGAAATGTTGCGCGTTGCACACATGCTAGCGGCGTCTGTTGCGGCTCCTCCGCCTCAAATATTTACTTTTACGAGCCCTATTGAGGGGCCTTTCGCACCTTCCCAAGCAAGTGTTTTGGCACAACCCAGTTACAGCGGCGGGTTCTTTAATCCGCCCAGTGCTGTTCTTTTAGGTATTCAATATTGGACTGTCCCTACTACGGGGACTTACAGGATTACTGCTACCGGAGCACCCGGTAGGACATATTCTAACTCTTCTTTTCGCGCGGGGCCCGGTGCCGTAATTCGGGGAGATTTTTCACTAAGCCAAAACCAAGTTCTTGCCATTCTAGTTGGTCAGAGGCCGCCCTTTCAACCGACCAGCGGCAACTGGGCCGGTGGTGGCGGAGGAACTTTTGTGGCTCGGCTAAGTAATGCGAGCAATTTTACCACGACAGGGGGTAACGCCCTACCTTTGGTAGTGGCTGGAGGGGGTTCCGCGAGTAGAAACGCAACCATTCTTAGCAGCACTGTTACTGCACGAACCGGACAATTTTCCA